>ENA-OPZZ01000769-OPZZ01000769.1-human-gut-metagenome-genome-assembly--contig:-NODE-769-length-23291-cov-3.788465_pt1 | contig 23291 bp, 25 predicted proteins | sample MGYA00242487_ERZ504511 | MGnify/ENA primary metagenome ERZ504511 (study PRJEB26092, sample SAMD00036241) | human gut metagenome | host: Homo sapiens | study: EMG produced TPA metagenomics assembly of... | reverse complement strand
AACTGGATAAATTCCTGAAAAAACAGAAGTCCCAGGCGATCCGGGACTGTCGGGATCTGCTTGTAAGCCAGAGAAGATCAGAAGCACTCTCTCTGATGGAATTTTGGAGCAGACTGATGCCGGAGGATGAGGAGATCAGAGGCGCTCTTTATCTTGCGAAGGTATATTCCGTCCGTACAAAAGGGGAGCTGGAAGAGCTGGTGAGAGAGCTTTGCAAAGAACTGGGGATCACCGGTAATTCTCCAAGGGAGGGAACCCTTGAGGAGCCAGTGTACAAAGAGGCACTTACCTGTGCATGGCAGAGATTCGGCTATCCCAAAGCACTGGCAGAGGGCCGTACCAGGATCCTGTGCAGTGAGGAAGAGGGCGAGATGGAATATCTGGCAGAGGAGATCCGCAGCTTTCTGGTTCATAAGGAATGGCAGGGAGAGGTATACAAGCTTCTGGGAGATATCCGGAAGAAACAGGGGCGTACCCGGGAAGCCTTCGAAAATTATTTCCTGGCATTGGATCATGAGCCGCATCCCTATATAAAAAATGAGCTTTCCAGGATCTTCCTGGAGGATCTTTACGATGGAAGCCGGCGTACCGGATTTTTCGCAAAGAAGGCAGACGTGACAGAATTTCTGAACAGCTGGCTGGATAAGTATAAAAGTCAGGAGGAGCTTCAGGAGCTTCTGAAGCGGATCCTGTAATGACAGATCAACAGAAACGAGGCAGAGTGTATTGAACAGAGAACAGCAGAAAGTACTGGAACTTCTAAAAGAAATAGATACCATATGCAGAAAAAATAAGATCACATATTATCTTTCTCCGTATCTTACCCTCTGTGCGGTAACGGAGCGTCCTTTTCCCATGAATCCGGCAAGCAATGATATTTATATGAAGACCGGTGATATGGCCAGATTTAAAAATATCTTTGACGAAGAACCGGAGCTGCGCAGAGCTCTGGAATCTATGGAGAATAACAGCCGGTTCCCCGGATTTTTTCTGCGTTATACAGATAAAGATACGTTGTTTTATAAGCTGGACGAGTACGGAAAATACAAACATCCGGGACTGGGGATCAATATCCTTCCGCTGCAGTGTGAATATGGCCCAAAGGGAAAATATCTCTGGAACCGTATGCGCGAAGATGGATGGAAAAGGATCTACGGAAAAAAAAGGCGAGTGGCGAAACCGGCGTGAGCTGGGATGTATCTGGATGGTGCGAGTCCTTTCCCTATGCGGACGAGGCTGGCTGGCAAAGAGCATATTCCGGGATCTGCTCCGGCAGCCGCAGGATGGCGCAAAAACCTATGTACTCCGATATTTTGACCAGAATCTTTATTTTCCTGCGCATATTTTTGAAAATCCCGGGGAGGCAATGCTTGAAGGAGAATCCTTTATGGTCCCGGGAAATACAGACAGCTATCTCACCCGGGCCTACGGCAAAAATTATCGAAATAAGTCAATGGAAAATTATGTGCCCAGTTCGCTGGTGGTGTGCAGCACACTGATCCCATGCGAGGAATTTCTGCAGCAGTCAAAGGAGCTGAAGAAATTTGCTTCTATCAGGAAGAAAAGGGAAAAGCGCAGGCAGTTTGGAATGAATTACCGGGAATATCTTGCACAATGCTGGGATTATGCCAAATTCTGCGGGGAAAAATATACCTGTGCACTGGCTTATCGCAAAAAGCTCAGCTATATCCGGAATCTCTTCAAAAATGAAGATTATGTGGAACTGGAAAAAGCATTTGCAGGATATACCAGGATGAATGATCGCTGTCTGAAATATGAAGAAGCATTTGAAACAGATCCGGAGGTTTTTGACCTGTATCTTAAGTATCTGGAAAAAACAGGAAGGATCTCGTATATGGAGAAGGTAAAAAAATATGTCTAAGGTCAAACTTACAGATTATGTTGTGGAGTTTTTGCAGAAAAAGGGATCCATGATTTTTTTGGATATCAGGGAACCATGATCGCACATCTGGTAGATTCCATTGAGAAGAATCCCCATGTAAGAAGTCATTCCAGCTATCATGAGCAGGGAGCTGCTTTTGCTGCCTGCGGTTATGCTCAGGCAAAGAATGCCTGCGGCTGTGCTTATGCCACCAGCGGTCCGGGAGCTGCTAATCTGCTTTCCGGTGTGGCAGATGCGTATTTCGATTCTCTTCCGGTGATCTTTATCACCGGACAGCTGAATACCTATGAATATTCCGGTATTACAGGCCTTCGTCAGCAGGGCTTTCAGGAGATCGATATGGTTTCCATGGCAAAGCCGGTAACCAAGTACGCGGTGCAGGTCCGTGATCCGAAAATATCGTCCGTGAACTGAATCTTGCATGGCAGATCGCCAATACAGGACGGAAGGGGCCGGTTCTCATCGATCTTCCCATGAACGTGCAGAGGGGCGAGGTGGAAGAGTCCGGTTTATGATATGGAATTTTCCGAGGAAGAGATCGAGACAGCTGTATATGGAAAAAATGATCCGGAAAACGGGGCAGCCTTTTATAGGGATGCAGTTGCAAAGGCGGATTCTTCTGATGGAGCAGAGGCGGCAGAATATATTCTGAATAAGATCAGGACTGCAAAACGGCCGGTATTTATGATCGGTCACGGAGCTTCCGGAGAAGCAGAAAAAATGCTCACAGATCTGGCGCGTGCCCATCACATTCCGGTGATCACAAGCGTACTTGCCCGGTCCGCACTGAGCTTTGATGATCCTTTGAACTTCGGGTGCATCGGAGGTGCTTACGGACACCGGTATGCAAATATGATCGCCAATGCAAAAGCGACCTTCTGCTCTGCTTTGGAATTTCCCTGTGTACCCGTCAGATTGGTACTAAGGTTCATGAGTTTGCGAAGAATGCCGAAATCATCCGTGTGGATATTGATCCTTATAATCTTCAAAGAGAGATCCATGAGGGAAGAGAAGGTGAGAAATGCTTTTGTGTCAGCGCAGAGACTGTGGTGCGTAAGCTGACAGAGCAGCAGGCACAGATCGGTTCCTATGAGGAATGGCTTGCTGTCTGCCAGAAGATCCGTAAGGAACTCTGGAAAGTGGACGATGAGACACCGCAGCGTTATCCGAACCGCATGATCGCATATTTGAGTGATCAGCTTTCCGATACCGGAGCGGTTGCTGTGGATGTGGGACAGCATATGGTATGGAGCTATCAGTCCTTCCACAATCAGCAGGGGCAGAAGACACTTTTTTCCGGCGGACATGGTGCTATGGGATATGCACTTCCGGCGGCTATCGGAGCTTATTATGCTACCGGCAAGCCGGTGGCATGTATCTGCGGAGACGGAGCCTTCCAGATGAATATCCAGGAGCTGCAGTGGGTGAAGCGCGAGAATATCCCGGTGAAGATGATCGTAATGAATAATGAGGCGCTGGGAATGATCCGTCATCTTCAGAGAGATTATTTTGACTGTGTATATGCGGATACCTCCGATGGCAGCGGATTCTCGTCCTGCGATTTTACAGATGTGGCGCAGGCCTACGGAATTCCTGCAAAGCGCATCCAGGGAGAAGACGTGGAAAAATATGCCGGTGGATTCCTGGAGCAGAATGGACCGGAACTTCTGGAGATCATGCTGGAGCATGGAACCTACGCATACCCGAAAACCTGTCTGGGTGAGCCGATCCACAATCAGCAGCCTTATATACCGAAACCGATATTTGATGAACTGATGGAGCTGTAAAATGGGAAAAATAACTGTGATCACAGGCGGTACCTCCGGAATCGGAAGAGGGATCGCCGAAAAGATCCTGGCAGAGTCAGCAAAGGCTGACAGGATCTTCGTAACATATGGACATGATGAGAAGAAGGCACTGTCGTTTCAGGAGAGCCTTCCTGAGGAAAAAAGATCTCAGGTGACTTTGATAAAGGCAGATATGTCTTCCTATGAAGAGATGATGGTTTTTGTGGAGGAGCTGAAAAAGCAGACAGACCATATTGACTGGCTTGTAAGCAATGCCGGAATCAGCACCTACGCAAAATATGAAGACTACAGCTTTGAGGAGTGGACACGGATCGTAAACACCAATCTTTCCGTACCTGTATTTATGGTCAAAGAGCTGAGATCCATGATGGTGGAGGGTGGCAGTGTGCTCTTTACCGGTTCCTATGCAGGACAGCAGGCATATTCTTCTTCCCTTGTATATGGAGTCACCAAGGCAGCCATCCATTTCCTGACCAGATCCCTGGTAAAGGAATTTGAGCCAAAGGGCATCACAGTCAACGCTATTGCACCTGGCTTCATCGAAACTCCGTGGCACAGCGCCCGCACCCAGGAGAGCTACGACCGTATCAACCGGAAGATCGCACTCCACAGGTTTGGAACTGTGGAGGAAGTGGCGGATATGGCGTATGCAGTGCTGTCCAACGGATATATGAACGGCAGTGTGGTGGACATCCACGGTGGTTATGACTACTTTTAGTACCAGTCGAAATGGCGCAGAAAGACAGAAGAAGACACGATGTGCCTGGGCTTCTTATGGCTTTTTGTACAGGGGCGATGCCCGAAAATGAGATGCAGTGTAGCGGAATCGAATTTGTGCACTTGAAGCATCCGTGAGGAATAGTGAAATTCTTTATATTTAAGCGAAAAAGGCTTGACTTGTACCTATGCTCTGTGATAAAATTGACAAGCGACATGGAAGTTAGGTCTTTTTTTTATGCCCGAAAATGACGACGGATATACGTTCCGGGCGGCGCAAAAGACCATGCAAATGAAAACACTGGAGGTGGAAGTTGTGCGCGTTAAGATTACATTAGCATGCACCGAGTGCAAGCAGCGTAACTACAATATGACTAAGGAGAAAAAGAACCATCCTGAGAGAATGGAGACCAAGAAATATTGTAAGTTCTGTCATACACACACTCTGCACAAGGAAACAAAGTAATCACAGAGATTTGTGAGGTTATGCTATGGAAAAACAGAAATCTGCGGATAAGCCGCAGAAGAAAAGTTGGTTTCAGGGACTTCAGTCAGAATTTGAGAAGATTGTCTGGACAGACCGTCCCACACTGGCAAAGCAGACTGTTGTGGTCGTGATCATCACGATCATCCTGGCAGTGGTTATCAGTGTAATGGATTCCGGAATTCTGGAATGCATTAATTTCTTAATGAAGTAAGGACAAGGTGATTATATGTCAGAAGCAGCAAAATGGTACGTTGTCCATACCTATTCCGGGTATGAGAACAAGGTAAAAGCCAACATTGAAAAGACGATCGAGAACAGACACCTGGAAGACCAGATCCTGGAGGTACGTGTCCCGCTGCAGGATGTAGTGGAGATGAAGAACGGAACCTCAAGACAGGTTCAGAAAAAGATGTTTCCAGGCTATGTGCTTCTCAATATGGTGATGAATGACGATACCTGGTATGTTGTCCGTAATACCCGCGGTGTTACAGGATTCGTAGGACCGGGATCAAAGCCTGTGCCTCTTACAGAAGAGGAAATGATGCCGCTTGGTATCCAGAAATCGGATATCGAAGTGGACTTCGCAGAGGGCGACATGGTAGTCGTTACCGGTGGTGCATGGAAAGATACCGCAGGTGTGATCACAGGTATCAACATGCAGAAACAGACGGTAACGATCAATGTTGAGCTTTTCGGTCGTGAAACACCGGTAGAAATAAGTTTCACAGAAATCAAAAAAGCTGAGTAATTCAAAAACAAGGTAACAGCAAGTGGGAGGGACACACCCCCGCCAATACCACATAGGAGGTGCCGAAAATGGCAAAGAAAGTAACAGGATATATCAAATTACAGATTCCGGCTGGTAAAGCAACTCCAGCACCACCTGTAGGTCCGGCTCTTGGACAGCACGGTGTAAACATCGTACAGTTTACCAAAGAGTTCAACGCAAGAACAGCAGATCAGGGAGATCTTATCATCCCGGTTGTTATCACTGTTTACGCTGACAGAAGTTTCAGCTTCATAACCAAAACTCCGCCGGCAGCTGTTCTTCTTAAGAAAGCAGCTAACATCAAATCAGGTTCCGGCGTACCGAACAAGACCAAAGTAGCTAAAGTTACTAAGGCACAGATTCAGGAGATCGCTGAGCTGAAGATGAAAGACCTCAATGCAGCATCCATCGAGGCTGCTATGAGCATGATCGCCGGTACAGCAAGAAGTATGGGAATCGAAGTCGTAGACTAATAAATACCGAAGCTTAAGTTCGGGGTTCCCGTAGAAAAAGTGAAATTTTCAAGTGGGAGGGCTTTTCCCCGCAAATACCACAGGAGGTTATAGAAATGAAACGAGGAAAGAAATATGTGGAAGCTGCGAAAGCAGTAGACCGCGCAACATTATATGATGCACCAGAGGCTATCAGCCTTGTTAAAAAAGCAGCTGTAGCTAAGTTCGACGAGACCATCGAAGTTCACATCCGTACAGGCTGCGATGGACGTCACGCAGATCAGCAGATCCGTGGAGCAGTTGTTCTGCCACACGGAACAGGAAAAAAAGTTCGTGTACTTGTATTTGCTAAAGATGCTAAGGCAGAAGAGGCAAAGGCAGCAGGAGCAGACTTCGTAGGAGCTGAGGACCTCATTCCGAAGATCCAGAACGAGGGATGGCTTGACTTTGACGTTGTAGTTGCAACACCGGATATGATGGGCGTTGTAGGTCGTCTTGGTCGTGTACTTGGACCGAAAGGTTTAATGCCAAACCCGAAAGCTGGTACTGTAACAATGGACGTAACAAAAGCTGTTAACGACATTAAAGCAGGTAAGATCGAGTATCGTCTTGACAAATCCAACATCATCCATGTTCCGATCGGAAAGGCTTCCTTTACCGAGGAGCAGTTAAGCGACAACTTCCAGACGCTTATGGGAGCTATCACAAAGGCTAGACCTAGCACACTGAAAGGTCAGTATCTGAAGAGCGTTACAATCGCTCCGACAATGGGACCTGGTGTTAAGCTTAACCCGATTAAATTAGCTCAGTAATAAATTTTAAATACCCTGTACAGAGGAAACTTTGTATGGGGTATTTTTTTATACATTTATACACCTTGATTTTTGGGGGCAAAAATCCTACAATAAGGCACAAACAGAGTTGTAACAGACCGAAAGCTCATCAGAGCTTTTTCATATAGATTTTACAGAAGAAAATAATAATCATGTTAATATAAAAAAAGATGGGGAAAAACGTTTCTGTAAGTAAAAACTTACAGACGAATTTGTCGGAACAGGGAGTATAAAATTGAGATCAAAAAAGCGTAAAGCGAAGAAAATAAAAAACAGGTAAACAAAATAAAAATGATACTCTGCCTGGTGGTAGAGGCTATCGTGATCCTGACACTTATAGTGATCATCGGCTGGAATAAAGGGGTAGGTGACTGGATGGAGTCTCTGCAGAGACCGGTTGTCCGTAAGCTTGAGATGAGCGGTATCAACAGTCCCTACGCAGTGCTGATGCAGGTAAAAGGCGGAAAGATCATCGGAAATATGAAGGGCGATGAGAAGATCTATCCGGCTTCCATGACGAAGATTATGACGGTGCTCGTGGCTATTGAGAACCTGGATGATCTGGATCAGGAGATCACACTGACCCAGGAAATGTTCCAGGGGCTTTATGAGCAGGATGCCACCCAGGCAGGATTTCAGCCCGGTGAGACCGTGCGGGCCATCGATCTTCTTTATGGTGCCATGCTGCCATCCGGTGCGGAGTGTTGTATCGCACTGGCAGATACTGTAGGCGGTTCCAGGGATGGATTTGTAGAGCTGATGAATAAGAAGGCACAGAGGATTGGAATGAATGGTACGCATTTCTGTGATACTACAGGGCTTCATGATCCGGATCATTACAGTACGGTGAGAGATATTGCGGTGCTGCTCAGGTATGCACTTCGGAACGATGCGTTCAGAGAGATCATTGAGAGTCCACGGCATTCCACAGGAGTGACGAATATCCATCCCAGCGGGATTACATATTACAGTACCATGTTCAAAAATCTTTCTGACCCTTCCGTTACCGGCGGCAAGATCCTGGGTGGCAAGACAGGATATACCAGCGAGGCGGGTCTGTGTCTTGCAAGCTTTGCAGAGGTCTACGACAGGGAATACATACTGGTAACGGCAGGCGCATCGGGAAATACCGGAAGCCCGCTCCATGTGGAGGATGCGGTGACGATCTATAACCGCCTTGGAAAGGCTATTGAGGCACAGATGACAGGCAGTGATGGATCGGAGTCCTGAATAAACTGTATTTGATTCTTCAAAATGAAATCGTATAGCGGGAACCTGCAATGTATTCACGGCTGATGTAAAGCGGATTTCCATCAGGAGCTTCCATATAGGAATCCAGGATCAGCACAGGATCACCGGAAGACAGACGCAAAGTTTTTGCCATATCCGGAGAGGCTGCAGTAACAGAAATGGTGCTGCGGCTGGACTCCGCGATCGTACAGCAGTAGGTATTTTTTATATATTCAAAAAAAGGAACCGTTTTCTACAGCGTTCGGATCAAAATCCGGGAAAAGCCGTGTGGGGAGCCAGGTGTGAACATCAATAACCGGAATACTGTCAGCCAGAAGAAGACGTTCCAGGAAAAAAACTTCTTCATCGGGAGCAAGCTGCAGAAAATCAGAGGTTACGGTGTTCGCATTTTTTTTTGCAGAAGGACAGTACGTGAGATTCCGGAATACGGTCATTCTGACGGCAGGATTCGGAAAAACTCATATTTTTCTGGGATTCAAATTTACGGAAGATCATAGGAGACTTTACGAAAGTTCCCTTTCCCTGATGCTTGATCAGATACCCTTGTGTACAAAGCTCCTCCACTGTACGTCGGACAGTGATCCTGCTGACCTGGTAAAGCTCTGCCAGCTCCGGCTCTGTCGGGATTTTTTCCCCGGGCTTGTAGGTACCGTTTTTGATCTGGCTGGTAATAATATCCATAAGCTGCTTGTAAAGCGGCTGGATTGAATTTTTATTTAACATAAAAATATCCTTTCTGAGATTGTTCATAAACGATATTTTACTATAGTGCGGATATATTTGTCCAGTAAGAGACAAACCTTTGCAGTGCGGAGGAATGTGTATAGGATGAATAATTAATCATAAATCATGAATATACTCTTTACTATAACGTTATAATATGTTATATTTTTTTAAAAGGTAAAATGCAAAAATTTAAGAGAAAGAAAATCATCTGAAAATTCTGAAAAAACCTGTATTTTCAATGGATTCAGAGGATTATCAGACGAATTTCCACAAAAATCGGAGGATGAAAATGGACGCAGTAAAAATCGTAAATAAGATCAGTGAAGAGCATGGAACAATCAAAAATGTGTATTTTCTTGCATGCGGAGGTTCTCTTGTAGATTTGTACCCGGGATACTATTTCCTGCGTGCGGAGTCAGCAGTGATGGATGCACAGTGGATCCCGGCCAGAGAGTTTGCTCTGACACCGCCTAAGAAGCTTGGAAAAGACAGCCTTTTGATCATCTGTTCTCACAGCGGAAAGACCAAAGAATGCCTGGAAGCGGCGAAAGTGGGAATGAATGCAGGTGCAGCAGTTGTGACTATGACACATGCACCGGGATCTGCCTGCGATACAGATGAGTGGATATCTATTGTATATGACTGGGCACCGGGAGTGAAAGAGGCAGAGAAGCCGCAGGGAATCGTACTTCGTATTCTTAATGAGCTGATGAAAATACAGGAGCCGGGATATGTTCTTTATGACAAAATCGCAGAAGGATTTGATAAGATCGATGAGATTATTGCAGCAGCAGTGAAGGATCAGCAGAATGCGGCATGGCTTTTTGCAGAAAAATATTCAGAGGAACCGAACCTTTATATCATGGCATCCGGAGCCTCCTATTCTCAGGCATATGGCTTTGCGATCTGCTCACTTCAGGAAATGCAGTGGATGGACTGCGGTTATCTGAACAGTGCGGAATATTTCCATGGACCGTTTGAGGTAACGGATGAGGATCATCTGTATATTCTTATGATGAGCAGGGGCAGAAACCGTATGATGGATGAGCGTGTGCTGACTTTCCTTGAAAAATACGGAAAAAAATACGAAGTGATCGATGCAGACAAACTTGGCATGGCAGCTATTGACGACAGCTGCGTGGAATATTTTACACCAATGCTTTTCTATACCATGACAACTGTTTACCGCACTGCACTGCAGGATAAACGCCGTCATCCGCTGGATATGAGAAGATATATGGGCGTTGTGGAATACTAAAAACGCTGCCTGTGCCTGTGCACAGAGAAAGGGGAAAAATGAGCAGATACAGTACAAAACTCCTTGGGTTCGGAGACAATGTTGTGGATATCTATGATCACCTAAAAACCATGTATCCAGGCGGCAACTGTGTAAATGTCAGTGTCTACGGTAAAATGGCCGGATGTGAAAAAACAGCGTATATGGGATATTTCGGAGATGACGACAGAGCAGATCTGATCATGGATACACTGGAAAGAATCGGCGTGGAAACTGTGAAATGTAAACAGCTTCACGGTGAAAACGGTTATTCCAGGATTACATTAAAAGACGGAGACCGTGAGTTCCTGGATTTTAATGATGGTGGTATCCGTGGAAAAACACCGTATATCCTTGATCGTTTTGATCTGGAATATATGAAAGGCTTCGATGTGGTACACAGTGGAAATTATTCTTTTACAGAGAGTGAGCTCCACAAGATCAAAGAAGCCGGAATCCCGGTCTCCTTCGATTTTTCCGATGATTCCACAGAAGAATATTATGAAAAAACGGCACCGTATGTTACATATGCTTTTTGCTCTTTTGATGGAACCGATGAGGAGGCAGAAGAACATCTGAAAAAGCTCACCTCCATGGGACCGGAACTTGCCATGGCTTCCAGAGGTGCGAAAGGCTGTATTCTCTATGATGGGGAGAAATTTTTTGCCCAGGAAGCAGCTCCGCTTGAGAAAGTGAAGGATACTCTCGGTGCAGGAGATTCCCTGATCGCGTCTTTCCTTACAGGCTTTATTGGAAGAACTAAAGCTGGTATGGATAAGGAAACCGCGATTTGTGAAAGTCTTAAAGAGGCAGCAGCTTTTGCAGCAGGCATCTGTGGCATGGAAGGTGCTTTTGGCTACGGAAAAAAATATGAATAGCAGGAGGGGAAAATAATGGGACGCAATGGAAAAAGCAGAGCTCTTATCTGCTTTGTACTGTGCATGATCATGGCTCTGCCGGTATATTTCAGCAGTGCAGTGGCAGTAAAAGCGGCAGAACAGCAGACCATCATCATAGGAACGAATGCAGAGTATTCGCCGTTTGAATACCTGGACGATGATGGAAATATTACAGGTTTTGATTACGATCTTCTGGAGGCAATAGCCAAAGAAGAAAACGTGAAGCTGGTATGGAAGGATATGCCTTTCGATTCCCTGATGGGTTCTATGGAGGCCGGAGATGTGCAGGTGATCGCTGCCGGAATCGGACCTACAGAGGATCGTAAAAAAAGTGTTGATTTTTCCGATGTTTACTACACCGGTACACAGTGTATCATAAGCCGTAAGGATAATCCGATCAAGGATTTTGAGGAGATGTCCGGAAAAACCGTTGCAGTTCTGGAGGGTGCACAGAGTGATATGATCGCATCCGGCGAGACTACCGATTACGGTGAAGTTAAGGATGCCAAAGTAAAAAGATTTAAAAACGCTTCCAGTGCAGTCATGGAGCTGAAAAACGGTGGAGCAGATGCAGTTCTGATCGACAATATCATGGCTGAGATCTACTGTAAACAGAATTCAGATCTGCAGTATGAGTCTGTGCCAAGCACAGCAGAGGATACGGTTTTCTGTATTGAAAAAGGAAACACAGAGCTTGTTCAGATCATCAATGACGGGCTTGCAAAAGTAAAAAAATCAGGAAAATATGATGATCTTTATCAGAAGTATTTTGTGGACACACTTGAAAACAGTGAGGATGTGACAGATGTAGCAGCAACAGATGGTTTTCTGGGACTTTTAAGCTTTATTTTCCTTCAGGATAACCGCTGGAAGTTTTATATTAACGGTCTTGGAATTACACTGATCGTTTCCCTTTTGTCTGTGATCGTAGGTATCCTGATCGGTCTTGTGGTGGCTCTGGTACGTCTTGGAGCTGCGAAAAAAGGCAGAAGAACCATTCTTTCCACGATAGCAGATATTTATGTTGATGTGATCCGCGGAACACCGTCAGTTCTTCAGCTGATGATCATTTATTTTGCTGTGTTCCACAGCAGACTTGGATATGTGGCAGCAGTGGTCAGCTTCGGTATCAACAGCGGTGCGTATGTTTCCGAGGTTATCCGCGGAGGTATTTTGTCTGTAGACAAAGGTCAGAATGAGGCAGGACGTTCTCTGGGACTTGGGTACAAAGATACCATGCGTTTTATTATCATTCCGCAGGCTGTAAAAACCATCCTTCCGGCAATGGGTAATGAGTTTATCCAGCTGATCAAGGAGACTTCTATTTTGGGCTATGTGGGTATCATGGATCTGACAAAGGCGGCAAGCTATGTTTCTTCCCGTACTTATCAGATGTTCATACCGCTGATCGTTGCAGGTATCATGTACTATCTGATCGTGAAGTGCCTGAGCCTTCTGCTGAAGAGATTTGAAAGGAGACTGAGAGAAAGTGATTGATGTTAAAAATCTGAAAAAATCCTTCGGGGATGTACACGTATTAAAGGGAATCACAACTCATGTAAACAAGGGTGAGTGTATCTGCATCATCGGTCCGTCCGGCTCCGGAAAATCTACTTTTCTGCGCTGCCTGAATCTTCTGGAAAAAACCGGAGGAAGGCGAGATCACCGTAAACGGACAGCAGCTCCTGGATCCGAAGCTGAATGTAGATAAATTCAGGGAAAATGTGGGAATGGTTTTTCAGCATTTTAATCTGTTTCCCAATATGACAGTATTAAAAAATATCACTCTTGCGCCGGTACGTCTTGGCAAATGGAATGCGACAGAGGCTGACCAGAAGGCAAGAGTTCTTTTGAAAAGAGTCGGGCTTGAAGAAAAAGCCGATGTTTATCCCGGAAAGCTTTCCGGCGGACAGAAGCAGAGGGTTGCTATCGCCAGAGCACTGGCTATGAATCCCCAGGTGCTTCTGTTCGACGAACCAACGTCAGCTCTTGATCCTGAGATGGTCGGAGAGGTTCTTGAGGTTATGAAAGAGCTTGCAAAAGAAGGCATGACCATGCTGGTGGTTACCCACGAGATGGGATTTGCAAGGGAGGTAAGCGACAGAGTACTCTTTATGGATGATGGGGTGATTCTTGAGGATAGAAATCCGAAAGAACTTTTTAGTAATCCTCGGGAGGAAAGGACGAAGGAGTTTCTTTCCAAAGTATTGTAGGTTTTTTGTGAAAAAAGTTTTGCTTTGAAAAAGCGGGGAAAACCGTGGGGAGGGGAGGCACTCGAAGTTGCGAAGCCCGTTTCCCCTCCCCACACCCCACCCCTCCGGGCACGCCGTTGTGCTACGCCTTGGAGAGTATTAATTTATCGGCTTAGTCCTGTATGCTGCTGTATCGGTGGTGTCAGGCTGAGCCGATTTTTTTGTTCCGCCGGACGGGAAAGCGGCCCGCGCAGCGGGCCTGTTCCCTGGGATATGGCAAATAGGAGGAGTTTGGTGTTACGTTTCCACACATCCATCGGCACAGCTGTACATGGCCAATACAGCAGCATACAGGCATTTGCCAATACATTGTAACATACCACAACGCAGAACAGCGACGTGCCCGGAAAGGGGGAGCGCGAGGGGGAAAAGCGGGCTTCGTAACTCCGAGCGCCTTTCCCCCTCGCAAACCTGCCCACTGCTCAAGTGTCCCCCTGAAAGGGAAACGCCCACTGCTCAAGTGTCCCCCTGAAAGGGAAACGCCCACTGCTCAAGTGTCCCCCTGAAAGGGAAACGCCCACTGCCCAAGTGTCCCCTAAAAAGAAAAACGCCCTCCGCGCAGGAGCGTACGTCAGACGCCCGACAGTGTACAATATCTGGTACAATTTTCTCATTAATTTTGTCAATAGTACATTCCCTTGTATATTATAAAGAACATACATCCAATCTGTTGACTTTGAAATCTGAATCTGTTATCTTATGGTCGTCATGAGAAATGTTATATATTACTAACTGCGCGGACAGTGAACGAAATATTGAGACAACAGGAAAGGATGTGTAACAAATTGGCAAAAGTTGATTTTGAACAGTGGAATGGTTTTAAGGGTGACCGTTGGAAAGAGAAGATCGATGTTCGTAATTTCATCAGCATGAACTATACACCATACGACGGAGATGCTTCCTTCCTGGAAGAGCCAACAGAGGCAACAGACAAACTCTGGGGCAAACTTCAGGAGCTTCAGAAAGAAGAGCGTGCTAAAGGCGGCGTTCTTGATATGGAGACAGAGGTAGTAACAGGAATTACAGCATACGGTCCTGGATATATCGATGAGGAACTCAAAGACCTGGAGCAGGTTGTAGGTCTTCAGACAGACAAACCTCTGAAACGTGCTTTCATGCCATACGGCGGAATCAAAATGGCAGAGCAGGCATGTGAGACTTATGGATACCATGTAAGCGACAAAATCAAAGATGTTTTCAACAACTATGAGTTCAAAACACACAACCAGGGTGTATTCGATATCTACACACCGGAGATGAAGAGAGCACGTCACAACAAGATCCTTACAGGACTTCCGGATACTTACGGACGTGGACGTATCGTAGGTGATTACAGACGAGTTGCTCTTTACGGAATTGATTACCTGATCGCAGGCAAAGAGAAAGACTTTGCAGCATGCGACCGTCAGGGTATGAGACGTTATGACTTCCAGCTTCGTGAGGAGATCGCAGATCAGATCCGTGCTCTGAAGAAGATGAAAGAAATGGCTCAGATCTATGGCTTTGATATTTCCCAGCCGGCTAAGAATGCAAAGGAAGCATTCCAGTGGCTGTACTTCGGATATCTTGCAGCAATCAAGACTCAGAACGGAGCTGCAATGAGTGTTGGACGTATCTCTACATTCCTTGATATCTATATTGAAAGAGACCTTGAGAACGGAACTCTTACAGAGAAAGAGGCACAGGAGCTTGTTGACCATATCGTAATGAAATTCCGTATGGTTAAATTCGCTCGTATCCCGTCTTACAACCAGCTCTTCTCCGGTGACCCGGTATGGGCAACTCTGGAAGTAGCAGGTATGGGACAGGACGGACGTTCCATGGTAACAAAGAACGACTATCGTTTCCTTCATACACTTGAAGATATGGGACCGGCTCCGGAGCCGAACCTTACAGTTCTCTACTCTTCAAGACTGCCTGAGAACTTCAAGAAATATGCAGCAGACATCTCTGTTACAACAAGTTCCATCCAGTATGAGAACGATGATGTTATGCGTCCGGTATGGGGCGATGACTACAGCATCTGCTGCTGTGTATCTGCTACAGAGACAGGTAAAGAGATGCAGTTCTTCGGTGCTCGTGCAAACCTTGCAAAATGCCTTCTTTACGCGATCAACGGCGGTGTTGATGAGAAGACAAAACAGCAGGTAGGACCTCAGTATCAGCCGATCACTTCCGAGTACCTTGACTATGACGAAGTAATCGCAAAATATGACCAGATGATGGACTGGCTTGCACATCTGTATGTTGGAACACTGAACATGATCCACTACATGCATGATAAATACTACTATGAGGCAGCTGAGATGGCACTTATCGATACAAAGGTTGACCGTTCCTTTGCAACAGGTATCGCCGGATTCTCACATGTAGTAGATTCCCTTTCCGCTATCAAATATGCAAAAGTAAAAGCAATCCGTGACGAGGACGGAATCACAACAGACTTCCAGGTTGAGGGTGACTTCCCACGCTATGGTAACGATGATGACAGAGCAGATGAGATCGCAACAACACTGCTTTCCACATTCCTTGAGAAACTGAAACATATCCATACCTATCGTGATTCCAAGCCAACCACATCCATCCTTACCATCACATCCAACGTTGTTTATGGTAAAGCTACAGGATCTCTTCCGGACGGAAGAAAAGCCGGCGAGCCTCTGGCACCGGGAGCAAACCCGTCTTACGGCGCAGAGCAGAACGGACTTCTTGCTTCCCTCAACTCTGTTGCAAAACTGGACTATGAAGATGCCCTTGACGGAATCTCCAATACTCAGACCATCAACCCGGATGCCCTTGGACATTCTGAGGAAGAGCGTACAGAGAACCTTGTAAACGTACTTGACGGATACTTTGACCGTGGTGCACATCACCTCAATGTAAACGTATTCGGTAAAGAAAAACTCATCGATGCTATGGAGCATCCGGAAAAAGAGGAGTATGCAAACTTCACGATCCGTGTTTCCGGATATGCTGTTAAGTTCATCGACCTTACAAGAGAGCAGCAGCTTGACGTTATCGCAAGAACCTGCCACGAAAGGATGTAATAAAAAATATGGACGACCAGAAAAAAATCACTGGCTACGTCCACTCACTGGAGAGCTTCGGCTCTGTTGACGGACCAGGAGTCCGGTATGTGATCTTTTTGAGCGGCTGTGCCATGCGCTGCCAGTTCTGCCACAATCCGGACACCTGGCAAATGAAAACAGGAACGGAGTACACAGCAGATGAGCTGCTTGAAAAAGCATGTCGATACCGCTCTTACTGGGGAAGTAAGGGCGGTATTACTGTGAGTGGAGGCGAGCCACTGTTACAGATTGATTTCCTCACTGAGCTTTTTAAGAAAGCCAAGAAACTTGGAATCCACACAACACTTGATACCAGCGGCAATCCTTACACAGAAGCGGGAGAGTGGCACGAAAAATGGGAAGAGCTGATGAAATATACAGATCTTGTCATGCTGGATATCAAACATATTGATGAGGAACAGCACAAGATCCTCACAGGATGTACCAACAAAAATATCCTTGCCATGGCGAAGAAACTTTCCGATATGGGCATAGCCATGTGGATCCGTCACGTACTGGTTCCGGAACGCAATGACCGGGATGACTATCTCCACCGACTGGCTGACTTTATTGCAACACTGAAGACAGTTGAGAGAGTGGAGGTTCTTCCATATCACACACTCGGAACCTTTAAATGGGAAAATCTGCATATTGATTATCCGCTGAAGGGAATCAATCCGCCAACGAAAGAACGCATCGAAAAATGCGGAAAAAATCCTGGGAGCAGGTACACAGTAATAAAAAACCATATCTTATGTCGAAAAACAGACATAGATATGGTTTTTTTGATGTTCACACCAGTTCTTTGTTTTTGATCAGCATTTCTTTGATGATATCCTGTGTATAGGAACCTAAGCGGCGCTGAGTATCCCGGTCAAGCTCTGAAGGAATGATAGGCTTGCCATATTCGATCACTACGTGTGTAGGTGTCATCTTCGGGAAATTGGCCTCCCAGATATTGGCAGAGTTGCTGATCGCAATAGGAATGATCGGGCTTTTGGCTCTGGCTGCGATCTTGAAGCTGCCGTCATGGAAAGGCAGCATTTCTGTTTCATCAGCATTCTTATTTCTGGTTCCTTCCGGGAAGATACATACGGAAATGCCGGATTTCACATAGTCTGCGGCCTGAAGGATCGTTTTCAGACCCTGCTTGATATCCTCTCTGTCGAGAAAGAGACAGTAGAGATTGCGCATCCAGTTGGAGAGCAGCGGATAATGCTCCATTTCCTTCTTGGCAACATAGCCGGTGCGGATCGGACAGCGGCTGTAGGTGAGCAGGATGTCGAAATAGCTCCGGTGGTTTGCTACATAGAGAACAGCCTGATCCTTTGGAACGTTTTCTTCGCCGATGACGGTGACTTTGGCGCCTGTGATCCACAGGATGAATTTGAATATGGCCTGTACCATGCGCAGAGAGCTGATATCCTTAGTCATGGGAGAAAATTTCCCGATGATCCATTCTACAAGGAGAACCGGAATGGTCAGCACCAGATAGGCGATCACCACGATACAGACAAGTATGAATCGAATCATGTCTTTTGTCCTTTCTGTTATAGATACTTGCGGAGTGTTCCGCAGCAAGATGGTATTTTTATATTATACGAAGAAAATCCGATAGTTGCAATAAATCTTTCCCTGCTCACATAGAATAAATACTGAATAATGCAGGTGGCTTATATTATGAAAAAAGCAGTATTTCTGCGGATCGTGCTGACAGCTGCCGTGCTGGCACTGCTGCTTTCCGGGTGTCGATTTGTCCGGGTGGAGGAAGAAGAACGAAAACCGGTAGATTACATCGTTGTGGAACGCCGGGATATCCCGGAGGAGCTTTCCAGGCTTATGGAAGAAAAAAAGGAAAAGGAATTTCAGCTGAGTTATGAAACCGGAGAGGATCTTTACCTGGCCAAAGGGTACGGGCGGCAGATGAGTGGCGGATACAGCATCCAGGTAGAGGAGCTTGGAGAATCCTCGAATGGGATCTTTTTTGTTACAAAACTTCTTGGACCGGAGGATCTTAAGGAGGCAGGAGTTCCGTCCTATCCCTGCATTGTGATAAAAACCCGGAAACAGGAAAAGCCGGTAACGTTCCGGGAAAGCAGCAGTCCGGTGAAAAAAGAGTCGGAGAAAGGGGAATAGACTGTGGAATTAAAAAAAGAAAGCATGCAGATATTAAAGGAAAAAAGCAGGGCAAAAAGTCAGATCACTTTTGATGAGGATTTTAATGTACCGGATGCAAAACCGGATGCAGGAAGACTGATCCAGAATAAGGGCAGGATCATTATGGATGATGTCCGTCTTACTGACGGGAAAGGTATTCTTACGGGAAATCTGCAGGTAGATATCCTTTACGTGGGGGAAGAAAGCGGGATCGTCAGCAGTCTAACTGCAAAACTTCCATTTGAGGAAACCTTGAACCTGAAGAACATCATAAACGGGGATAAAATGTGTCTGAAGTGGGAAATTGAAGATCTTACGATCCGCCTGATTCATTCCAGAAAGCTCAATATCAAAGCTTTGGTTACTTTTTGTGCGACTGTGGATGAAACAGAACAGATCCGCCTGCCGGTGGCGCTGGATGCAGAAGAGGTATCCGTCAGAAAAAAAACAGTCCGTTTTCTGGGACTTACCGTACATAAAAAAGATACACTCCGGATCAAGGATGAGTATACCATTGCCTCCAATCGTCCGGATATCGCCAGCCTGATCTGGTATACTATGGATGTACGGGGACTGGATCTGAAGCCGGAGGAAAATGTGGTAAAAGCAAGGGGAGAGCTGTCCGTTTTTGTGCTGTACGGAGCTGAAGATACAGAAGCTCCGGTGCAATGGCTGGAATATTCGCTGCCTTTTTCCGGGGAAGTGGAATGTCCGGACTGCACGGAAGAACTGATCCCGCTGATCGAAGCTTCGGTGATGCATCAGAGTCTGGAGGCCAAACCGGATGTCGATGGGGAAGAACGGATCCTTGTTTCGGATGTGGTGCTGGAGCTGGATATGAAATTTTTCAGGGAAGAGGAATATGATCTCATTACCGATGTGTATACACCGATCCGTGAATGCGTTCCGGAAGGGAAGAATGAGGTACTGGAACGGCTTCTGGTACGTAATTTTTCCAGATGCAGGATCAGTGACAGGATCCAGGTAAAGGAGACTCAGGGAAAAGTCCTCCAGCTGTGTCACAGTCAGGGAAAAGTGAAGATCGATAAGACCAGGATCGTAGAGAACGGTGTGCAGGCAGACGGCGTGGTCATGCTGAAGATCCTGTACATTATTGGAAATGATGATATGCCGTTTTATTCCATGGAGGCAATGATACCGTTTTCCCATATGGTTGAGGCAAGAGGGATCCGACAGGACAGCTGTTATCAGTTAAAAGCAAAGCTGGAGCAGCTTTCCGCAGCCATGGCAGATGGAAATGAGATCGAGATCCGGGCAACTGTAGGACTGGAGCTTCTGGCAGTTGCCAGAGAACCGGTATTTATCATTGAGAAAGTAGAGGAAAAACCACTGGATATGAAAAAACTCCAGGCCATGCCGGGAATCCTGGTTTATATGGTAAAACCGGGAGATGAATTGTGGGATATCGCAAGGAAATATCACACATCTGTACAGGAGATCCGGACGATCAATGGTCTCAAGGAAAATCAGGAACCATCTCCGGGAACTCCGCTTCTTGTTGTGAAAAAAGTGGAAGGTCAGATCAAATAAAAAGTGGAATATTTTGCTGTTGAAAAGAATGTAAAAATCATATAAAATACATGTATAAATACTGTATACAAAGTACAAATGGAGGGGCTTATGCGTTTAAAAGCAATGGCAAAGATCAATCTCGGACTTGATGTTCTGGGAAAGAGAGAGGACGGTTATCATGAGGTACGCATGATCATGCAGACCATCCGTATGTATGATATCCTGGATATCAGAAAGACCAGACGGCCGGGGATCGTACTGACGACCAATCTTCCGTTTATCCCCACAGATCAGAGAAATCTTGTATATAAAGCAGCACAGATGCTGATGGAGGAGTTCGATGTTGAAGAGGGACTTTCCATCAAGCTTCGTAAATTTATCCCGGTGGCAGCAGGCATGGCAGGAGGCAGCTCCGATGCAGCGGCTGCATTTGTGGGTGTGAACCGGATGTTCCATTTAGGGCTTACAGAAGAACAGCTGATGGAACGTGCAGTAAAGGTCGGAGCAGATGTTCCGTATTGTATCATGCGGGGAACAGCTCTTGCGGAGGGAATCGGAGAGAAGCTGACCAGACTTCCGGAAGTTCCGAAATGTTATGTTCTGATAGGAAAACCGGGGATCAATGTTTCCACAAAAACAGCTTATGAGAATCTGAATCTGGAAGGGATCGGTAAACATCCGGACATCGATGGACTCATCGGAGCTATCAGAAATAATGATCTGTATGCCATGGCATCCAGAATGGAGAATGTATTTGAACCGGGGATCATCCGACAGTATCCGGTGATCGGCAATATCAAGAACCTTATGGAAGAAAAAGGTGCGCTGAAAGCCGTGATGAGCGGGAGCGGTCCTACTGTGTTTGGAATCTTTGATAACAGGGATAAGATGGCCGCGGCAGCCAGAAGCCTCAGAAAGAGCGGGCTTGCAAAGACTGTATTTGCCACGGATATTTACAATAGAGATGGAGGAGTTACAAATGACAAGTGATTTTTCTGTGGATATGAATGAATATCTGCCGCTTCGGGATGTTGTTTTTAATACCTTGCGGCAGGCAATCCTGAAGGGAGAGCTGAAGCCGGGCGAAAGACTTCTGGAGATTGCCCTTGCAGAGCGTCTTGGTGTGAGCAGAACACCGGTGCGTGAGGCTATGCGTAAGCTGGAGCAGGAAGGTCTTGTAGTGATGATCCCACGCAGAGGTGCACAGGTAGCCAGCATCACAGAGAAGGATCTGAACGATGTTCTGGAGGTACGTATCGCCCTCGAAAATGTTGCCATAGAAAAAGCGTGCAAGCTGATCACAGAGGAGGAGCTGGGAAGGCTCTGGGTGGCAGCCAAGGAATTTGAAAAAACAAAAGCAGAGGGAAATCTGGTCCGTCTGGCGGAAACTGATGTGGCTTTCCACGAGATCATATACCAGGCTTCTGATAATAAGCGTCTGAACCAGGTCCTGAATAATCTCCGTGAGCAGATGTATCGCTATCGTGTAGAGTATCTGAAGGAGGAGCAGACAAGAAATCTTCTGGTCAGTGAGCATGAAGAGCTGGTAAAAGCCATCCGTGAAGGAGATGTGCAAAAGGCGCAGGATATTTCTTTCCATCATCTGGAAAATCAGCGAAAAGCGATCATCCGTACTATCCGCGCGGAGAATGAAGCCAAAGAAGTCGAGAAAAAAGAATAAGAACCGGATATGCGGGAATATTAAGAGAGATGTCATTGTGGCATCTCGTTTTTTTTAACCGAATCAGGTAAGTTCCCTGTTTCAATTGCGAAAAGCAATAAGCAGTGGGGGAACTTGCTATAAAGGATGGTGGCTTTATGGAAACAAGGAAGATATCGATATCGCTTCATGAAAATGAATCGTATATCCGGAAACAGTGTGAAAACTGCGATGATATCCTGATCAGGCCCATGCGCCTTGGTGAGGGACATAAGGCGGACTGTCTGATGGTCTATATTGAGGTGGCGGTTTCCAACATGATGCTGGATGATTCTGCTATCGGAAAAATGATCAATCATTTCTGGGAGATCCCGGAGGAAAAGATCCGGGAATTTATCCGCCGGAACAGCCTTGGAATTGCAGATGTGAAGGAGCTGTCTTCCATGGAGGAGGTATTTGGTGCCATTCTTTCGGGAAATGCAGTTTTCTTTCTGGATGGATACGACAAAGCAATGAAAATTTCCAGTAAAGGATATCCGGGGCTGCCTGTATCAGAGGTGAAAACGGAAAAGGTCCTCAGAGGCTCCAAGGAGGGGTTCTGTGACAGTGTAAAAATCAATGCGGCCCTTGTGAGAAAGCGGATCCGGGATACCAGGCTGAAGGTGGAGCAGAGCAGCATCGGTGTACGCTCCAATACGGTGGTACAGCTTCTTTATGTGGAGGATCTGGTCCATGAGGAGCTTCTGACTGCTGTGAAAGAGCGCATGGAATCTTTTGCAGTGGACGGGATCCTGGACAGCGGGATGCTGGAACAGCTGACAGAAGAAGCCTGGTATTCTCCCTTTCCTCAGTTTCAGACAACGGAGCGGCCTGATCGGGCTGCCCAGGAGCTGCTGAATGGAAAAGCAGTTCTGCTCTGCGACAATTCGCCGGTGGCACTGGTGGTTCCCGGAGCATTCAACAGTTTTATGGAAAGCAGTGAAGACTGGTACAACCGTTTTGAGATGGCATCCTTCCTGCGGGTTCTCCGGTATCTGGCCATGGCTGTGGCAACGCTGCTCCCCGGACTTTATCTGGCTGTGATACGGTTTCATACACAGATCCTTCCGGCGAATCTGATCCTTTCCTTTGCACAGGCAAGAGAGGGTGTTCCATTTTCCAGTGTAGTGGAGCTGGTGTTCCTGGAACTGTCATTTGAGTTGATACGGGAGGCTGGTGTGCGGATCCCGGGAGCTCTTGGAAATGCCATTGGGATCGTGGGAGGACTGATCATCGGACAGGCAGCAGTGGAGGCCAATCTTGTCAGCCCGGTGGTAGTGATCATCGTGGCACTGACAGCACTGGGATCACTGGCTATACCTAATGAGGAATTTGCTTCTGCATTCCGGCTTCTGAAGTACGCTTTTCTGTTTCTGGGAGGGTTTCTGGGTATCTTCGGAATCGTGTTGGGACTGTATCTTACCGTGGCGCATCTGTCAGGACTCTTAAGCTTCGGTGTCC
>ENA-OPZZ01000766-OPZZ01000766.1-human-gut-metagenome-genome-assembly--contig:-NODE-766-length-23369-cov-11.542509_pt1 | contig 23369 bp, 21 predicted proteins | sample MGYA00242487_ERZ504511 | MGnify/ENA primary metagenome ERZ504511 (study PRJEB26092, sample SAMD00036241) | human gut metagenome | host: Homo sapiens | study: EMG produced TPA metagenomics assembly of... | reverse complement strand
ACCCTGATCTTCTGCGGGCGGCTGCATTCCGACCCCGCTGCTACGGTGGAGGAATACGCCATCCGGCTGGTGAATCTGTTACAGCTGTACGGAGCATCCCCGGCGCAGATCGAGGGCGGCATTCTGGGCAGCGTGGTGCCCATGCTCAGCGGGCGGGTGCTGGCGGCTTTACAGCTTTTATGCAAGGCGCGCATCCTGACCGTGGGGCCGGGGCTGAAAAGCGGCATCAAGCTGCGGCTGGACAACCCCGCGCAGCTGGGCGCAGAGCTGCTGTGCGGCGCGGTGGCGGCGCTGGCAGAGTGCCCCGGGCCGCTGGTGGTCATCTCGGCAGACACGGCCATCTCCCTGATGGCGGTGAACGCCAAGCAGGAACTTGTGGGCGGCGTGATCCTGCCCGGGCCGCAGCTTTCCATGAATGCGCTGGTGCAAAAGACTGCCCAGCTGCCCCAGATCGACCCTGCCGCCCGCGCCCCGGAGTCGGTGCTGGGCAAGAGCACCTCGGCCTGCTTACAAAACGGCTTTGTGCTGGGCACTGCCAGCCTGCTGGACGGTCTGGCCGACCGCTTCTGCGCCGAGCTGGGCGCGCAGACCGCCTTTTACGCCACCGGCGATTTGCCCCGCTCCATCCGGGAGGCCTGCCGCACCCCCATCCACTACCGCGAGACCCTGATCACCGACGGCCTACACCGCATCTGGCTGCGAAACCGGAAGGGCTGACGATTTTCGTTTGCATTTTGCATCCTGATGTGTTATACTGTGTTGTACCCACCAAAGGGGTACGGCATTTGCGATCGTAGCTCAGCTGGATAGAGCGTTCGGCTCCGACCCGGAAGGCCAGAGGTTCGAATCCTCCCGGTCGCACCAAACAATGAAAATCCGAACCTTTTCTCGATAGGAGAAGGGTTCGGATTTTTTGTTTTCTTCGGAAAGCAAGATGAAGGCTCCTTCCCGATGGCTGTGTGTCCAAAACCTTATCAGAAGAACCGTATAACAAAAGTCACAACTGTAAAGGTGCCGTAAGGCAGAAAGGACACAAACATGAAGTACGATGCAAGAGCCTGCAAATTCAACATGGACACCGGGTGCGTGGAACTGCTGCTCCAGGATGGGAGAAAAATCTCCATCGACTGCACCGGGGTCGAGGATGCGTTGGATGTTACCATGGCACAGAGGTCAGAGTTGGACTACCTCATTTATAATGACCCACTTGGTTATGCCGATTTGATTCTGAATGGCAATCCAGAAGAATACTTGAAAAACGTAACCGGGAGCCATGGGCTAGAAGATTAAGAGAAAAGTGCAGAGCACCTTATTCAGGGTGCTCTGCGCTTTTCTGCATCTTGCGCCATTGTTGCGGGGTCATGCCGTACTTTTGCCGGAACAGTTCGTAGAAGTGGGTGCGGTTGGTAAATTTGAGTTGTAGGGCGATCTCGCTGACGGAAAGTGTTGTTTCCCGCAAAAGCCGTTCAGCCTTCTGGAAACAGAAGGTCATGCCGTAATCGAAAAGACACAGACCGGTGCGGCGCTGGACGATGGAATTGAGGTAGCTGCCATTGTAATTCAAAAGCCGTGCCAGTTCGCTGCGAGGCAACCGACCATCTGTATCTTCCAGCAAACGGCTGATACGCAGAAAGAGCAGGCTTTCGGGGCTGCTGCTCAGGTGCACCGGGGTGACATAGAACCCGGACGACAGAAAATCGAACAGTTCGCAAAGTGCGCCCTTCAAATAATAGGTGGCGGCAGTACTGGGTTCGTGCAGGATGTGGGTCATGCGGGCGATGAGCGTTGTCAGGGTTTGAACGCTATCGGTGTTTTCTGGTGTGGGGAAAAGGTCCTGATATTCCTTTCGGAGATCCTGTCCCAGATTGGCCAGCATGAACTGCAAAACGGGATTTTCCGGCAGATGACGCTCGGCTTCAAATAATTGCAGGGATGCAGATTCCGTCAGGCTGCGGACAAAATCCACAGACAGACCAAGAAAACAGAGTTTGGCGGGGCCAATGAAGCGTTCGTTATGGAGGATGCTGCGGTTTACCAGACAACAGGTTCCGGCACGGTAGGGGTATTCTTTTTCCTCGATCTGTTGGATGACCTCCCCTTCCAGCACCAGCATCAGTTCAAAATAATCGTGGCGGTGCAGCGGACGGGAGCTGAGGGCACGGAATAAAGCATCCATAGAGTTTTCATGCAGCCAGCAGCCATTCGGTGAGAACATCTGAATGCTGTATTGGTCGATTTCTCCCAGACCGGTACAGGACTCCAGTGTGATCTGCACCGGAGCGAGGATCTTGAAAAAGCGAGAGAGCTGGCTGCCCTGGTTCTCCACTTCCAAAATGTTTTCGTAGCTGGTAGAACCCGGCGTCATAGAAGCCTCCTTCTCTGTAATGTGCGGATATGATACAGTTTGGCTGAGGGAGAACACGGTACTGTCATTGAATGGACTGCACAGAATTGCTAAAATAAAAGCACAATCCAAAAACATTCTGTAAAAGCCGTGCGGCCGATGGCTTTATTATAGAATGCTTTGGCAAAAAAGTAAAGCGGCAGGCGCACGCTGCCGCTGGGAATGATACAGTGCGCTCGGAAAGGAGAGTCCTCATGTCTGCCACTAAGGAGAAAACATACCTGAAATGGTATCAGAAGCTGGCCTACGGTGCCGGCGACCTGGCGTCCAACTGTTCCTACGGTCTGGTTGCCAGCTTTGTACTGCTGTATCTCACCGGGACCATGGGCCTGGATAGTGCCATCATTGGCTCTTTGATGCTGGCCTCCAAGGTCCTGGACGGCATCAGCGATGTGATCTTTGGCACCCTTATTGACCGCACCCACTCCAAGCTGGGCAAGGCACGTCCGTGGATGCTGTATGGCCAGGTAGGCGTTTCTCTCTGCCTGTTTTTGCTGTTTGCCATCCCGGCTGGCAGCACCACCATGCAGTATATCTACTTCTTTGTGGTGTACACCGCACTGAACGCTGTGTTCTACACCGCCAATAACATTGCTTACTCCGCCCTGACTGCGCTGATCACCAAGAACAACAACGAGCGTGTACAGCTGGGCTCCTTCCGCTTCATGTTTGCAGTCATCACCAACATCGTCATGGGCTTCAGCGTCACCGGTCTGGTGGAGAAGTTCGGCGGCGGCACCGCAGGCTGGCGCACCACTGCCCTGATCTTTGCCATCATTGGTCTGGTGGTCAACACCATCAGCTGCCTGGCTGTCAAGGAGCTGCCGGAGGAGGAGCTGAGCGACAACGCCCCAGAGGCAGGCACCGACACCAAGGCTGCCCCGGAGGAAAAGCGTGGCTTTGCCGAGACCGTAAAGCTCCTGATCCACAACAAGTATTACCTAATGCTCCTGGCCATCTACATCGTGTACTATATCATGAGCAACCTGACCACCGGTGCCGGTGTGTTCTGCGCCACCTATTACTGGGGCGATGGCAGCCTGCTGGGTCAGTTCTCCATGATGAAGATGTTCCCTGTTATCATCGCACTGGCCATTGCACCTGTCCTCATCAAAAAGACCGGCAGTATGCAGAAGGTCAACTTCTGGGGCTACGCCATCAGCAGCGTGCTGGGCATTCCCATGATCTACTTTGCCATGCAGAAGAACATCTCCATGTTCCTGCTGTTCATGTTCATCAAGGGCATCTTTGCAGGTACCCTCAGCGGCTCTTTGAACGCTCTTATTGCTGAGGCCAGCGGCTACACCACACGCACCACCGGCGTCCACATGGACGGTATGATGTACAGCTGCTCCTCTCTGGGCGTGAAGGTGGGCGGCGGCATCGGTACTGCGGCTGTGGGTTGGCTGTTGAAGCTGGGCGGCTTTGTGGGCACGGCAACGGTCCAGAGCGAAAGTGCCATTCGGATGATCTTCAACCTGTACATCACCTTCCCCTTTGTGATCGGCATCATTATTACAGTGCTGCTGGCTTTCCTTGATGTGGAAAAGGCCAATAAGAAGTGGGATGCTGAACACCAGAAAGAGGCACAGGCATGATTCGACAGAATTTCAACGCAGATTGGACGGTAGAAAAGGGCGATGGCAATTCCCGGATGAATTCCTTTCTGGGAAATACCCAGACCCAAACCGTGCATCTGCCCTACGATGCCATGATCCACGAAGCCCGCACCCCGGACACGAAAAATGGTGCGCAGACCGGCTTCTACCCCGGCGGTGAGTACATTTTTCAGAAGCATTTCACCGCACCCCAGGCGTGGCAGGGCAAGCCGGTGTCGCTGGTGTTTGAGGGCGTGTACCAGACGGCGCTGGTCTACCTGAACGGCTGGCTGCTGACCCGGAATGTGAACGGCTATGCGGAGTTTACCGTGGAGGCTGATCCCTACCTGAAATATGGTGCCGACAACCTGCTGAAGGTCATTGCAGACAACAGTCTGGAACCCAACAGCCGCTGGTATACCGGCAGCGGTATCTACCGCCCGGTGCGGCTGCTGGTGGGCAACAAGGTCTATCTGCCGCAGGATACCGTGCGTATCACCACGCGGGAGGTGGGCGAGGGCTTTGCCCTAGTGGATGTGACGGCGCAGGTGCAGTCTGCCAGCGCCGTTACAGAACGGGTGACCCTGCAGCAGACCATCTGCCGGGAGGGCATGGCAGTGCTCACCGACCGGCAGAACCTCCTGCTCCAGCCCGGTGAAAGCAGAATTGTCTCCTTCCGGTACTGCGTGGACAGCCCGGCTCTGTGGAGCCCGGAGAACCCCAACCTCTACACCAGCACCATGCAGGTGCTGGAGGGCGAGGAAGAACTGGACCGGGAAGAAACCAGCTTCGGCATCCGTACCCTGAGCATCGATGCATCGCATGGGGTACGCATCAACGGGCAGACCGTCAAGCTGCGGGGTGCCTGCATCCACCACGACAACGGCATTCTTGGTGCAGCTACCCTGCCCGATGCCGAGGAGCGCCGCATTCGTCAACTAAAGGAAGCTGGCTTCAACGCCATCCGCTCCTCCCATCACCCGGCAGGGCGGGCGCTGCTGGATGCCTGCGACCGGTACGGTGTGCTGGTAATGGACGAACTGAGCGACGTATGGAACGTGCGGAAAAATCCCTACGACTATGCTCTGTACTTTGAGCAGGACTGGAAGCCCACCATTCAAAAGATGGTGGCCAAGGATTACAACCATCCCAGTGTCATTTTGTACTGTGTGGGCAACGAGATCTCCGAGGCAGGCTCGGAAAGCGGAGCGGAGACCAACCGTCGGCTCTGCAACACCTTCCGGGAGCTGGACCCCACCCGTTACACCACCAACGCCCTCAACGGCCTTATGGCAGCCGGTTACCGCCTGCGGGAGATCATGGGGGATGTGATGCGAAAGTTCCCGGCACAGCCCGGTCCCTCCGGCGGCGATGGCGGCGGCAGCAATGCCCTGAACAGCTTTATGAGCCTGATGTCCGGGGAAAAGGGTGATTACTTTGCCACTCATCCGCTGCTGACTGAGGCGCTGTCCGGCTGCGAGGATTCCTGCGATGTGATCGGTCTGAACTACCTTACCGGACGCCATGTGCTGGAGCATGAACTGCACCCCCACAAGGCAGTGCTAGGCACCGAGACTTACCCAGCAGACATCGTGCGGCTGTGGCGCATCGTGGAGGAGAATCCTCACATGATTGGCGACTTCACATGGGCTGGCTACGATTATCTGGGGGAGGCAGGCTGCGGCATCTTCCATTACGATGGTGGTGCCAACTTCAGCAGCATTTACCCGGAACGCACCGCCTACATTGGAGATCTGGATCTGCTGGGCAACCGCCGCCCCATCAGCTATCTGCGGGAGATCGTTTACGGTCTGCGGAAGGCGCCCTATCTGGCAGTGCTGCGAATGGAACACAACGGTCAGACCTCCAGCAAAACGCCTTGGATGTTCAAGGATAACCTTTCCAGTTGGACATGGCCCGGTTTTGAGGGACAGACGGCTTCGGTGGATGTGTACTCCGCCTCGGAGGAGGTGGAGCTGTTCCTGAACGGAGCTTCTCTGGGCCGCCGTGCCATGGTGGATTTTACTGCCACCTACAGTGTGCCCTACACTCCCGGCGAGCTGAAGGCTGTGGGCTATACCGGCGGTGTGTGTGACGGCGAGTTTACGTTGCGCACCGCACAGGATGCACAGATGACCCTTACAGCAGATCGTAAGACCCTGCAAGCTAACGGCGAGGATGCCGCTTTTGTGATGATCCAATTCGTGGATGCAAATGGCACCGCAGATCTGCACACCAAGCACACCCTGAAGGTGGAGTTGGAGGGTGCAGGCATTCTGGAAGCCGTAGGCAGCGCAAACCCCTGCTCCGAGGAGCGTTACGACACCCCGGAAAGCGAGACCTTTGACGGCTGCTGTATGGCGGTGATCCGTGCAGGAGAAGCTGCGGGTGAAATTCATCTGACCGTCACAGCAGATGACAGCGTTCAGAAGCAGCTGACGATCCTGATTCAGGAAGCAGAGTGCTGAAGCTCAAAAAGCCGGTGAAGGCTCAAAACAAAAACAGGGTGCGCCCCTGAATAGGACGCACCCTGCCAAAAGCCACAGACGATAGCGATATGTACAACAGGGAGTTCCCCAGTGGGAACTTCCTGTTTTTCGTTGTTTGCATGATGGGCCTGTTCCGCCTGCCATGCGGCAAACTCCCGCTGACCTTCCTCGCTGTTCCAGCAGGCAAGGATGGCCGGGTAGAATGCCCGCGCCAGGCGGTCGATGACTTCATCGGGATAAGGGGAAGTGTTTGTGGACTTTTTCTTTTTGTTCAAACGCACGCTCCTTTGATCGTCCCACCGTGGCAAATTCGGGCGAGAAAATCAAAGTTCCAATTTTTATCAGGCGCAATGGCGCGGAAGTTTTCCACCCTGCACTTGCGGCTGGTGGCTCATTGATGGCTTACAAGTGCCTGTCGTTATGCGGTCTTTTCTTCTTCAAGGGCTTCTGCAAGAGCCTTTTCCAGATAGGTTTCGATTTCAGTCAGGTAGTTAGCAGGTCGCTGCATTGCGAAGCGGAGAACCTTCTGCTTTTCCGGGTCAGTGAAATAGCTGGGATTGTTTTTGAGCGTTTTCTTCCATGAGTTTTTCATCATTTCGGTCGCACGGCTCAAAGATTTGTAAACCTTCATAAACTCGTCCGGTACATGATAGCACCGAAATTCTTCTGTTTGTGGTGTGGGCATGGGAACGGGTTCCGCTTTTTCTGGTTCAAATTCTGCGCTGGCAGATTCCAACACTTCCAATGCCTCTGGATGCAGGATTTGAGCAAGGACATCTGAACGATGCTCGACACTTGCCTGCACAAGCTTGGACATTTCTTCGTGGGTGAACTTCACTTCGCCGGAAAAGACTTTCTGCTTGATGCCGGGAGAGAGATTATCTGCGATGTCGATGCCTCGTGTATAGTGGCTGGCACGAAGAACGGAGGCACGGCTGACACCGTTTTCCTCTGCGATCCGGTCACAGGTTTTCTTTCCAGAGTGGTGGTTATCACCGTGATCACCACCACTTTTCTTTGCTAAAGTGTACTGATTACCCCGAAAGATTTTTGCAGCTTTCTTTTCAGCTTCATACTGTTTCCCAAGCAGATAGCGTTTCTGTTTGGGGCTCAGGTTTCGCCGTCCCAACTGATTCCGGCAAATCCACGCAATGGCTTCTTCGCGGTTCTCAAATCGGAGCGGCATAGTGGAAAAATAAATCTCAGGATGCTTCTGGAGAATGGCATAACGGTTGTGGCCATCAACAAGTGTATTATTCCACACGATCAAAGGAGAGAGCAGCTTGCCTTCCTTGAGGATGTTTTCTTCAAGCTGCCTGTATTCATCGTCCGTCAGCGGCGGAATCTGATTCTGGAACTCCGGGTCGATTTTCAGATTGATCATACGCACACTCCTTCTCTCTCGTGATGCTGCGTCTGTTTTTCCTCCCGGAAGAACAGGGCAACATTCTGTTTTGCATCTTTCAGCTTGAGCAGCTCGGATTTGGCTTCCTTGTACTGCTCATAGAACTGTGCCTTTTCGGAAGCAAGAGCGCAGTATTCCGATTCCAGCTTGTTCGGACTGGGCAGGCTGGTGATGTTGTTTGCCTTGAGATAGGCCGCTGCCGCCCGGTATGCTGTCAGCTCTACACGATGTTGTTCTTCAAAGGCTGCGGGGGATTTGGCAGCGTTCCGTTTCTGCGCAAGCGGTCGGTATTGCTTGTAGGCAGCAGCGTGGCTGCGCAGCGTCTTGTTTTCTGCCATGCGGGTTTCGAGGTCTTTCACTACGGCCAGCGATTCATGGAACTTGGTGTCAAGCTCTGCGATTCTCTGGTCGAGTGCGTCCTCGTTGAGCAGACCTTTATCCTGCAAGAGAATCAAGGTCTGTGCCATGGTCTTGAGGTTGTGCTTCTTCGCCCAACGCTCGTAGCCGATGCCCTTGCCCTGCTTCAGCTTCGCCTGAATGTCCACCAGTTTCTTGATTCGGTCGGGTTCTTCCTCAAGATTGTTGTGGAGGATAATGGGCTGGCTCTTGGCATTTTCTTTCAAGGTGGCAAGCACGAGTTCTTTCTCAAACTTGTCACCGAGGCTGTGCGCCCGGATAAACTTCTTTCTTCCGGCAGGCAGGTAGCTGAGCTGTCCACGGCTTTCCTTAACGGTAATGCCGTACTGCTGCAAGAGCCTGTCCGAGAAATCTTCAAAGCTCATTGCGACATTGAGCACATCCGAGATCTGCTTCCGCAAAATTTCTTTTGCGGTTTCAAACTTCGTTTGTGTGGGCTGCTGTCCGGCGGCAAGCAGGGCTGCGTTTTCACGGTCAAGTTTCATCTGACCGCGCCGTTTCATCCAGTATTCACGCTCGCTCACGCGCTTTTTCGAGCTGAGCAGGTCGATCTGGTACAGCTTGGCATCCTGACACATTTCCATGACTGCGACACGCAAATGCCGCATGGTCATGGCTGTGCTGGAATGCTTCATGCCCTCACGCCAGTCACGGGGCTTCTGCATATAGGGCTTGCGCTCCACTTCTCGTGTCCGGACGCTGCCGATCACGATGTGGACATGGATGTTACCCGAATGGTTGTGCCCGTCCGGGTGGGTGCAGACGATAGCAGGATGACCTGGAAAGTTCTCTTTGCAGAAGTTCAGGCCGAGGGCCTGTGCCTTTTCCATCGTCAGCCCATTTTCGGCTGCATCCCGCGGGTCGAAGCTGATGATATACTGGTGACTCTTGATGTCATCCGGGTGGTTGTTCTTGTCGTACTTCCGGTTTGCCAGCAGGCAGGCCATTGCAAACGAGGCTTCGCCGCATTCAAGGGTGTCCAGAATGTACGATTCCCGCAGCTTGGGTCTGCTCTGTTCATCCAGAATTTTCTTGCCGGAAAATTCATCGTGCTGGTAAACCAGATAGGTCTCAGCGGCAGAGTAGTCCGAATTTTTAGAGGCGATATGCTTCAGCGTTGCCATACAGTTTACCCAGAACTTTCTCGGCGTTGAGCCGGAAGGCAGTCAGGTCTGCAAGTTCGTCCAGAAGTTTCGCCCGGAGCTGTTCGGTGTCTGCTCCGCCGGAGTTGAAGTGTCGTGCGAGTTGGTTCAGGTTGCCGCCCACCCTGCTGCACTGGGCAAGCAGAGTGGAAACGGCAGTCAGGGTTTCTTCTCCGCCGCCGGCAACGACAACGGTGCGCTCGATCTTCGCATTGTGCAGCGCACGGCGGATGAGGGTGGACAGGGAGAGATGAAGGAGTTTTGCTGTGCATTGGAGTTCCATCTTTTCAGTTTCCGTCACACGGAACTTGATGATGTGCGTTTTGTTGTTCGGCGTGTCGTGGCGGTGGGTCGTGCTGGGTTTCGTTTTGACATTCGTTTTGTTCATTGAACCTCCTGTCGTTTCGCTAGCTCCTCGGTGGAGCTATGTAAGCACGACACGCCGTTCTTTCGCACCGCAAGGTGCGAATATGAGCAGGGTTTGGGGCAGGTACGCCCCAACAAGATCACATCAAAACTCGCAAGAGTTGCAGATGTGAAGTCCCGGTGGAGCACAACATTTTCAAGAATTGAAAATTTGTGGCCACGGGACGGTTCTTGCTCTCCACCGCTGCGCTCAAAACGCATTTCCGAAAGTTGTTTCCGAATTGTTAAGACGCAAAAATAAGTAGAGAGTTCCGCTGCTCGTGTATGTTGATCGCCGTTTGCTCCGAACGAAGTTCCTGCCCCTGTTTTGCAGCGGCGTTGGCCGAAAAGCCGGTATCACGCTCGGACGGCTCATGAAATTCTCAAGGTACGGCTTCCCCAAAAAGAAAATACCGCCCACGCAGTACAGGCGAAGGATTTTGTCGGGTGAAACAGACGGCAAAATGATCGGGTGTGTTGCGGGGCGGTAAATCTTCGCAGGAAATAAAACCGCACAGAATCGTTTCTTTACAGAAATCGCTGTGGATTTGTTGGGAATGATAACATAAGTATTGATGTGTGTCAACACTTCAGGATAATGAATACATCAGATGAATGAAACACACAAAGTACAAGCAAAAGCAAAGCAATGTTTTAGGAGAATGTTTTAATTTTCGCAGTTCAGGCGGACTTGGACGGTAAACACACCGTCTTTCTTTTTCGTATAGAAGTCACCATGGTTCTCCTGAACGATACGATTTATATTTTTTAGTCCGTAACCGTGATACTCTCCGATGCGGATTCCGCGAGAAGTATCACTGTATGGGTTTTCCAGCCGATAGAAGAGGCTTCGATACTGCTTGCGCAGCTGTAGATGAATGATTCTCTGTTCCGCTGGCAGGTCGCAACAGGCTTCGATGGCATTGTCAAATGTGTTTCCGATAATGATGCTCAAAGACAACGATGAGATCGTCAGGACTTCAGGAATCGTCACATCCAGTTTGACGTTGATGTTATTCCTTTCCGCAATTCGTAAGTAATAATTCAAAAGAGCATCAACAACAGGATTTCCGACCGCAGAAATATTTGTGGAACGCTCGAAAACATCCGTGGCAGCCTGCGCAATCTTGTGAAGTTCTTCGGTATCACCGTGTTCTGCAACTGCCTGCATCGCCAGGATGTATTTCTTCACATCATGCCGCAGAGAACGGACTTCTTCCTGGCGTTCTTTGAGCTGCTGGTAGTATTCCATTTGAAGATTGTACTGCTGTTCGTTGAACTTAACTTTGAATTTTTCCAGTTCATTTTCCCGGAGAGCTTCCACATAGAACACGATCAGGATGTTTATAAGGAGAAGCACCGCCATAAGACCGACCATATAATCCGGGAAATACTCATCCACAGCATGATACTGTGCCACATAACAGACAGCAATACTTGCGATTTGAATCGCAATGATCGGCAGCAGCCATAGGATACGCAGAGCATTTCCTTTTCGGCTGAAAAAATGTGAGATCAGGACTACGAGTGGAATTTGAATCAGGTTTGAAAAAACAACATAGACCAACCGTGCTGCCCCAGCCTGCATTAGAATGTCGGTATCCGGGATACGCAGCCCAATCAGAAGCATTGCAAGCACTTCCACCAAAGCAATCAGTGTGAAGAAAGCTCCGCTTGCAAAAACCGCCTGCCACGGTCGAACCTCATAGAACAGCAATGCAAGGAAAAATCCGCCAACTAAAAGATAGATCGTGCGCTGCGTCACCCAATCCGGGAATAAACTCAAAGCACACTGCCCAGCAATCAAGAGTGCAACATAGGCATAGAACCACCTTGAGACGGGCTCCTTTTTGGGAAACAGCCGACCGATAAAAAGCAGCAACAGGGCAATGTTGGCAAAGCTCCCTGCAAACTCAACGAAATAATAAAGCATCATCTTCCCAAATAAGCGTTGAAGATCTGATTGAACTCCTGACGCTTCCTCCTGCTGATCGGCAGCTGATGTCCGCTGGAAAGAAAAACAGCGGTTCCCGTAGCGTAAACAATGTGTTCCATGTTGACGAGATAACTTTTGTGTGGTGACACAAAGCATCGTTTGGGAAGCTGCTCCAAGGCTTCAGGAATGCTCATTCGCAATGTAAGGTCTTGCTCCTTGCAGTGAATCAGAACTTTATGTCCGTGGCTTTCCAGAAAGTAAATATCTGATGTTTCCAAGGACATGGTGACACCATCGTATTCGATTGTGAAATGTTTGGAGTTCAGTTCCTGAAGGACAGCGTCCATCGCCGCAGCGAACAGCGTCTGATCCAAAGGTTTGACAAGGTAGCGGAATGCAATGCCATATCCCTGCACAGCATACTCGTGCCGCTTCGTGACAAATACCACCAAGGGATGCTTCTCCATTTGAATCAGGGATTGTGCCAGCTGAAAACCGTTGGATGGCATCTCAATGTCGAGCAGCAGCAAATCGAAGGATTTCTTCTGCATTTGCAATTCGCTCAGAAGTTCGTTTCCGTCCATGTAAGTTTCAATGTCAAAGCAACCTTGCACATCGTATCGCTGGACGCTTTGAACAATACCATCAAGGTCTGACTTCTCATCATCGCAGACTGCAACGTGGTACTTCAGCATTTCGACAACCTCCACAAAATAATGTTCTGATACTATTATAGACTGTGCAAAGGCTCCTTACAAGTAGCCTGACTTACCACTTTTGTCACCAGAACGACCAGTTTTGCCAAACCTCTTGATTTTGTTGAAATTTATGATACAGTGAAGCAAAAATCAGAAGATAAGGTGGCGCAACTGCAATGTGGGAACGCACGCTGTCTCAGAAATTAGTCCGTCTTTTCTGCGAACAAAAAGTGGTAGACGAATCAAAAGCGGATGCGTATGTCTATGGGTACGAGTTGCTCATATCGTCTGTTGTAAGTGTTTTGCTTGTCATCCTCGTCTCTGCCGTGTGTGGTGATGTTCGATACTCACTTTCATTTTTGATTGGGTTTATCCCGCAGAGAATCTACATTGGTGGATATCATGCAACGTCGCACACCAGATGCTATCTGGCATTTACCGGACTGGCACTTATCTGCATTTTGCTGAGTAAAGTAATTGCAGCCAATCACCTTTTTCGTATCCTGACAACAGCAGCTCTTATGGGCATCGCTATCTTTTTCTCTCCGATAGAAGCAACGAATAAGCCTTTAGGCAAAAAGAAGCGGTTAAGCTATAAGATGGTCGCATCTGTTCTTTCGTCAATAGATTTCCTGTTTGCCATTTTCAATGTGCTTCCGGACACCCGCAGTATAACGGTATACTACATTTCAAAATGGGTTTTAGTGATTTTTGCAATCATTCCGTTTTTTCAGAAACAAGCGAAGATATCCTAAGGTACGAGGGCGTTCATGTGTTTTCAGAAGATGAATGCTCTAAAAAATATCAAACGGAGGTAACAGAAATGAAAAAGATTATGTTGCTCTTGAGCAAGGTCACTTGCATTATGGCAATGGCTCTCGCAGTCTTGAGCGTGAACAGCACCTGTGGCTTTACGGCATATCAGCCGGATGTCCCGGAATCGCTTGAGCATGACTGAAATTCATATGAAAGGTAAGATAGCGATACTCTTACGGGATATATTTCTTGATAATTTTCTAAAAGGAACTGTTCGATTATGTTGGAGCTGCTTTCATTCATTATGTTGATTGTTCGTCAGCTTTTCTATATTCTAGGCGTCCTTGCATTTGGAAAATATCTCTTGAAAAAGTGAGAGCATCGATAATCAATGTACTTCGGAGGTGTTTCCGATGCACAGATGAGAGTCCGTTGTTCTATAGGAATGCATGAAAGGAAAAAACAAAATGAAAACAAAAACATATTTGCGTTATATTTCCTGCGTGTTAGCGGTGCTGCTTTGTGTTGCTTCCATTATGCCCATTGCCTTTGCAGATTCAACAAATCATGGCAATAGCGAATCTCTTTTGACAGGATCAAATTATTCTGTTTCGTACTCGATGAATGGAAAAGATGTTGTTGAACAGCTTACAATTCGTGATGGAGGTATCACACGAATTACGCGTACGGTGCATCCTAATGATGTGATGGACATTGTTGTTGTAGGTGCATCTGGTGAATCAACAACATCAACTGCAAGAAGTGACTATAGCTTGTTCTATGAAATTTATCAAGATCAGCAAAATTACAAAAACGGACAGCTGGCACAAATTCCTGCACTCACTGGAAGCGAGGTGACAGGGTCGCAGTTCAAGCACCGCTATGTTGGCACAAGTGCAACCGATACGGTTTATGCTAGTGATTTGCGTAAATGCAAAAAAGCATCTGATGTAGCCAGTATTTTAGCAACTGCATGGGGAAGCACACCAGCAGCAGTTATTTCTTCTACAGCATCGTTTATTTTCGATCAGATGCTTCAGAGTATGTCCTCGGACTGCTATAAAGTGACAATATCTTCTATTACGTATGAAGTCCTATTTTCCTATGACAATAGCTACTATACACATTGCTATCATCAAACTGTCAAGGAATATAAGTCAAATGGCTCTTTGATTCGGTCTAAAACGGATTATTATCAGGCCATTGGTGGCTGATAGTGACTTCAAAGAACAGGGAGAACATGTAATGGGATTCTTTAAGCAAAAAGGGCCACTCCAAAGAGATTTCTGCGAAGTATTGCTATATGTTGTGGCTTTATGGGCATTGAAGCCAGCAAGCCTTCAGGATATCCTGACGGTGAATCAATGCGATGGAATGTGGTTCTTTTCCGCAGCATTTTTTGCCATTGTTTTTGTAGGAATCGTTTCAGATTATCTTCTGATTACAAATCATTTCGTTGCATGGAAAGCAATACACGGCAATGTCAATCAAACAACATTTCAGGAACTTCAGAAATTTGCGCTGTGCGAAAATCAAAAAGTTGCTATTGAGCCAAAGTTGGCAAGTTGTATTTTAGTGGTTTTGGCAGGTTGTTTAACAGCGGCATTCGTATGGTTCACATTTATTTGCCGATGAGCATACACCTGAGTTGAAAATTTGCGGCTTTATAGTGTGATGAGGTGGCTGTTAGTGATATTGCTTTTGATCACGATGATGCCAATATACTAAAATTTTGTAAGAGGTGATTCCAGTGCAGAATTAAGCGAAAAAGAATCCAAATTGTAGCTGGGTGACTTGTAACAGTCAATAAAATATAAGGAGCAAATCGACATGAAAAAGATGACCCGAAATGAATTCCTTAAAATGGCTGGAACGAGTGCTGCGTTGGTTGTTTTCAACACAGTTTTGATGCCTGCTGCTGTTGCAGTTGAACCAGGCGTTGTAGCACTTTCTTCCAAAAAATCTAGTATCGAAATTGATAAAGGAACAACTGTAAACTCTGCAACATTCAAACTTGTCCCAATTTCTCGCGAAACCTTCTGGGGCGATGCTGGTTCATGTACACTTGATTATCTGTCTGAAGGGTATATCCAATGGACGATTACCGTTCCGGGTGCAGTAATTGTTTCCTTTGAAGGTAACCTGCATTTCAATAAACTTGGTACACCCTTTGGAACCTTTGATCATGCCATTTCTGCATACGGCACAATCGGTACGGAAGATGTAAAATATGGACTCTCTAAAGGAAAATGGGAGGTTGAGTTTACTGGAATTGCTACTGCGGCTAACGGCGATATGTATAGTGTCGTTGATGGCGCAACATTAGCTTTCAGTGTCACCAAATGATTCTGCCATATAATCTACGTATTTGATTTTTACAAAATAGCTTATCACATAGAACAAGCCCCACCTGCAGTAGATTCTTCGATTTGGAATATCTATTGTAGGTGGGGCTTTTAGATAAATTTATTTATTCAAGTTTGCCTTTATGTCTTTAAGGAGTTTTTATAGAGAGATAGCTTAAAAAACGATGATATCACAATTGCTGGATTTCTTGTTCGGCCAACCAAGCGAGTTTATTCCAGTTGTTTACACGACACCGTTTGCCGATAAATTCCAATATTTTTTTGTGAGTTTCTTTTGGCAGAGTATCGCCATTATGACATGCAAGAAATGTAAAAGGTTTAGGGATGTCTTCTTTTTTATCGGCCAATAATAAAATATATCCGATATACTTTCCCTGTTCAGATATCACATAAAATTCAGGTAGACAGTTTTCTTTACTGCTCTGAACAATTTCTTTAAAAATGTCTAATGGTATTTTTTGGGGAACAGCAGAGGCATAGACGTATTGAATGGCATTATCTTCATTTTTCAACCATGTAATCTCCATACTTATCTTCTTTTCCTTTTTGCAAACACAGTTAAAGCATTAAATATATTGTTATTATACCACATTTGTTGTGTGTTGGACTATGATTTGAAATTATTTGGCATTTTAACCAGTTTATCAAATGACTTATTGTGCGAGTAAGAGAATTTTAATCATAATCATTCGCTTGACCAATTTGTAACACAAAATACGTTACAATGATTTTCGGCGGTAGCCATGAAAAAACGATGACACTCAATCCTCCGTGTCAACCCCACTGTAAAGTAGCGGGTTGAGGATGTTCTGAGGCAGTTGGGCATCCTGTTGGCGACGGCAGAGCCATCCGTGAACCGGGCTTCCACTCGGTTGGTGTCTATGTTGTAGCGGAAGGAAAGCAGTTTTTGAGAGTGATTATGGTCGAAATTCTGATTTCGTTTCATTTGAATAGCTCCTTTAATGATTTTGAAATTTGATTTTTGACGAGATGAGGTCTCTTTTTTCTTTCTCTTGAGTCACCTAACCGCACTACCCTGCATCCGTAGCGCAGATCACGCTCTCCACATCCGGGCGGTGCATCAGTTTTTGCAGGATATCAAACTGCTTTTTGGTGGACGCAGACACCAAATACTGCCACTTTTGCGGCAGGATGGGCAAGTCTGCAATGCTCCACTTGACGTACTTGGCATCGTAGATGTTGGGCGGTGCCAGTTCCACCAAGTGCCCCACGCACCAGCTTACCAGATAGCCGTTACCCTCAAGGTAGCCGTCCTGACGGCTGGTGGCACCGAGGACTTTGGCGTAGGACATGGCAACCGACGGTTTTTCTGCCACAATCAATTTTACGATAAGAATCCCTCCAATCTGTTTTGGATTGCAATATGTAAGGCGGCAAACGCCGCCAATAGAATTATTCTTCTGCGTTATCCTCCTCGCCGGTCTCCTCCGGCTCATCCTCCACAGGGATTTCAAAGTCGCCCTTGTCCTCAGTGTAGTTTGCATCGGGGTCAAGGGCTTCTTTTTCTGCCTGCTTTTTCTGCTTCATAAAGGTGTAAATGCCACCGCCAGCAACCAAACCGACCAGTGCCAGTACGCCTAAGAACGTAGCAGCATACTTCGTAACTTTGTTGCCACCAGTCTGTTCAGAACCGGATGCCGCCGCTTCTTCCGCAGCCTTTTTCGCATCCTCCTCGGCCTGTTTGCGCTCCTGTTCTGCCTGCGCCGCCGCTTCTTTTTCAGCGGTGTAGGCATCGGCATCTTCATCTTCCATCAGGGAAAGAAGGTCGGCTTCGTCCACAAGATTCATGAAATGAACGGTGTTTTCCCCCTTGTCGTTGCGGTCGATGACCAGATAGAATGTGTTGCCAGACTTCGACACCAGCGTGATGAACTGCTGGCCAGAGCCATCCGAATAACTGGTGTGGTAATCGTCCACCATCGTCAGATTGCCCTCCGGGGTCAGAGCACCGGTTTCCTCATCGGTCACGGTGACCACATCTTCTTCATCGGTGGTAGAAGTCAGGACGGGCTGTTCCACTTCCTCCACAGGCTCACCGCCATAGGCAAAAGCAGGGGCCGCCATGCCAGCGCACAGTGCCACCGACAGCACCAGCGCACAAACCTTATTCATCATCTTCATTGGAATCGTCCTCCTTATTAAAGGTAGCACCGACCGCGGACAGCGCAGCCGGGGTCGGGGTGGAAGTTGCAGACTGGCGCAGCAGGGCGGCAAGCTGTTCCGGCGTGACCTTGGCGGTGCGCACCATCTCGTTGACCTCGGCAGCTTCTGCTTCCTGAATCCGCCGCTCAAGGCTTTCAATGCGAGTGTTGATCTTAATGCGACGCTCCCTTTCCTTTTCCAGAGAAGCGCGTAGTTTATCGAGTTTTTCGCTCATTTCTTCCTCCAATCATTTTGAAAGCCGTCCAAAACCGGACAGGTATTTCTGCCAGTAGGACGAGTGAATATCAGCATACTTTATGGGGTCTCCGGCAGACACCATCTTGCCGTTTCCAAGGTAGATGCCCACATGACTTTTCCCGGGCGTATCATACGTTCCTTCAAAGAAAACAAGGTCGCCGGGCTTTGCTTCGGCTTCGGAAATGTGCTGGCTCTTGTTCCACAGACCGTTGGCGGTGGTGCGCCCCACATTGTAGCCGTTCTGGTTGTAGACCCAGCAAACGTAGCCGGAGCAATCAAACCCGGTTTCCGGGGTGGAGCCGCCCCACACATAGGGTGTGCCCACATACTTTTGGGCTTCCTTGTAGATGGCGGCAAACTCGCTGTCCGTCAGGGCTTCTGCCGGAACCTGATAGTCGATGCCGGGTGTGCCGGAGCCATCGGAACCACCGGGCGGCAGACCACCGTTGAACAGGTAAGGCCGACCCCCCAGCGTGTCCTGAAAGATTTCGTAGCGTTTCCACTGGTCGTTATTCAGTTCCTCCCGGATAACGACTTCCAGCCCTTTGTTCACCAATTTGGTGTGGAAGATTCGATACTCGTAGGGCACCTGCGTGGGGACTGGGATTCCTGCGGGAGTCATGACCCACACAGTCATATACCGGGTCTGCACCTCTACCCATGTGGTCAGCTTGTACTGCTTTTTGAAAGTCTCCTTCAACTTGCCCTGCACCTCTGACCGGGTGTAATCGTCATAGAGAGTCGTGAGAAAAGAGGTCAACTGCCATGGGTCATGCTCGATGGGGTCAAGGTGATACTGGTACTCGTTGTAGCCGGGGTGGTCGGTGGGGGTACGCTTGATCTTTTTATCCAGTTCCTTTTCCAGCTTCTTGTAGTCGGTTTCGGCGCCCCGGATGTCCCGGTCCTCGGCGGAGTAGATGGTCTGCCCGGATACCTGCGTGGTGCCGGAAAACAGAATGGAACAGGACGAAAACGCTGACATGCCCAGCAGCAAGAGCAAAAGAAAAACGCCCACGATCAAAAGAACGTGCGCGTTGCTCTTTGCAAAATTGGCAATGCCGTTGACTGCGGTACTGACCACCGATTTTCCTTTGTCGATGACCTGCTCCATGCCGGACTTTGCAGCAGTGGTGCCATTGGATGCCGCTTTGCCGCCTGCGGTCTGTGCCGCTGTGCCCGAATGGGCGGCGGCATAGTAACTCTGCCGGATGTCCTGTTTCTGCCGCCATCGGGAGAGCCAGTTGGAGCCGCCCTCGCCGGTGCAGGATGCGCCCGCATCTTGTGCCGCAGTCGGCTTCTGCGGGGAAGATTTTGCGGTTTTGGCACCCTTCTTGCCCTGCATCTTGGCTTTCTTTTTCAGCTTCCGGGCATAGATGCTCTTGGAAATATCCCGGACATTTCCTGCTGTCTTTTCACCCTCGCTTAAAGCCTGTGTGCCAACATTATCGTCCTCGTACTGGTCAACCTCCCGATGCACCGCAGACCGGGCGGCAGCAGCGGCATACATAGCACGTTTCTGCTGCTTTGTCATGCGGGATGCTTCATCCGGGGTGATCTCGGCTTTGCCAAAACGCAGGTGCTGCGTCCTTTCCGCAGCCTTATCTGCATCGGTTTTCAGCTTTTTCTTTCTGGGCACCGACTGCTCCACCTTGGGTTTCTTCGGGGGAGAACGGGTCTTTTTTGCGGACGATTCCTCTTTGATGATCAGTTTTGGTTCACTCATTTCTGTGCGCCCTCCGAGATCTCGTTGAGCTTGGTCGTAAGGATGCGGTAGAGTTCAAGGTCTTTCGGGAAGTGGTCAACAAAGGGCAGGATCACGTTGCCGAAGAACAGCAGCCCTTCGCCCTCACCGGAGTGAGTGACGTAGGAAAGCTGATGGGGCGAGATGTTGAGCTGCTTTGCGAGAATCTGTCGGTCTCCGTTGGCCTGATTGAGCATATACACAAAGTCCGAGTTCTCAAAAATATTCGATACTTCGGGACTTGCCAGCAGATCTTTGACGTTCTGCGTTAGGGCTGTCGGGATGCCGCCCCACTTACGAAAACGCTTCCAAATTTCAACGCTGTATGCCGCAGTTTGCTCCTCTTTCAGCAAAAGGTGGAACTCGTCTGCATAGTACCGGGTGGATTTTCCGGCACTGCGGTTGGCGGTCACACGCCCCCACACGGCATCCTGCACGATGAGCATACCGAGTTTTTTCAGCTGCTTGCCAAGCTGCTTGATATCAAAACAGACAATGCGATTATTGATATCCACATTGGTGTGGTGGTTAAAAATATTCAAAGAACCCTTAACGTAAATTTCCAGCGCAGCCGCCACATGGCGCGCTTCCGGTTCGTCTTGCGTCAGCAGGGCGTTGTACAGATCTTCCAACAGCGGCATATTTTCTGGGGTGGGATTCTCGAAATACTTGCGATAGATCACATGGACGCAGCGGTCAATGACCGTCTTTTCCACCGGCTGCAAACCCTCTTTGCCGCCCACCACCAGTTCGCACAGGGACAGCACAAAGTCGGCTTTCAAAGCCAGAGGGTTATCCTCTTCCGAGTAGTTGCTGTTGATGTCCATCGGGTTGATATAACTGGGTGCTGGCAGGGCTGATGTGGATGACCTGCCCATGCAGACGCTCCACCAGCGGAGCGTAATCGGCTGGGTCAGCGGTGTTACCACCGCCTTCCCGCCTAAGAACCGTACGTGACAGTTTCCCGTCATACGGCTCAAGCATTTCATCACTTCTTCAAGCGGTTCTCAGCATAAATACGCTGACAGGTGCAATGAACGTAGCGCATATTGCGAACATCTTCCATGCCAGCCTTTGCCTTTGGTGCAAGGTAGAAGATTTCTCTTTCTTCCGTTACATCCATCGGCATTCCGCAGTGGTAGCACAGTCCGTTCTGGTTTTTCCAAATCATCTTGAATTTTCCAGTCAGCCGGTGCATTCCTTTATCGAATTTCCTTTTTTGGAAATACGCCTCATCGAGGAACGGATTTGCAGTAGCTTTTATCTTGGTATGTCGCACAATGGCTGTGCTGTCCACCCGTATCAGCTCCTTGTTTTCCGTAGAGAACACCCAGTTCCGATTACCGACACGATGCCAGTATCTCGTGGAAATCCACCACTTGTTCTTCTTTGGGTGCCGTCTTTTAGCCCATCGCCACAGCAGTTCGTACAGGACATAGTCCAGATGCGCGAACGCATCACTTGCGCATACGGACTGGTGGTAATTAGTCCAACCTCGAATTTGTTCATTCAACTTCATAATCAGAACATCTTGCTGCCACGCTTTTCCTCTGCGGAGAATCGTGTCAGAGATATTGGAAACGATAGCCTTAACCGCCTTTTGGGAAGGCTTGATAATCAGCTTTTCGTTATACTTTCTGAAGTTCCAGCCGAGGAAGTCGAAACCATCGTCAATGTTGGTGACAACGGTCTTTTCATCAGAAAGTTCCAATCCGCGTTCAGCGAGAAACTCTCGAATCAGCTCCTTTGCTTCAAGAGCCAGTTCAGGTGTTGCCGCTGTGACCACAAAATCGTCTGCATAGCGGACGAAGTTTACTTTGTGGGCATTCTTAAATCTTGAATCGACCTTACCGAGCGCGTTCGTGTGAAAGCGTTCGACCAGCTTCTTCTCGATACCATCCAGCGTCATGTTCGCCAGAATGGGGGAGATAATACCACCTTGCGGAGTTCCTTCCTCGGTAGGAAAGAGTTCGCGCTGATAGATAAATCCCGCCTTTAAGAACTGCTTCAAAATGTTCTTGTCCATGGGGATGTTCGCCAGAAGCCAATCATGGCTGATATGGTCGAAGCAACCTTTGATGTCACCCTCCAAAACCCACTTCGGAGAAATGTGCTTGCGCGACAGTGCATTGAACAGATATTCGCAGGCATCCTGTGCGCATCTTCCTTTTCGGAAACCAAAGGATTTCCCATCTGCTGTTGTTTCCGCCACCGGCTCCAGTGCCAAAGCATAGAGAGCCTGCATTGCACGGTCATACATTGTAGGAATGCCCAATGGACGCTTTTTCTTCTTGTCCTTCTTTTCGATATACACTCTGCGGAGAGGACGCGCACGATACCCTTTATCTGTCAGCGATAGAACCGCTTTCATTTTCTTCGCCGGGGTGTTCCAGAGAACACCATCCACACCGGGAGTCTTGCGCCCATCGTTGGTAACGACACGCTTGACAGCCAGTGCTTTGGCGTAAAAGGAATGTGTCAGAAGATACTGAAGTCGTTTTACTGCGTTGTAGTCTTTTTGCTGAGTTGCCTTGACAATCCTGATTTGTAGCCTGTTGACTTCCTGCTCTGCCTTATGCCAGTCAATATTTTTCCATTGGGCACTCAACATAGCTTCGTCCGACAGCTTCTCAGAAGTTTTACCTTCCGTCGTTGAATACTTATCGTTCACAGGAATACCTCCAATCTTGCCATGAAATACCCGGAATAAGTCAGCACCCTTTCAGGTCAGGGCAAATTTTGAACCCCTATGCTCACCGTTACAGTGAACCTTTCGCTTTTTATTCCATCTCATACCCTCTGCGCCATTTCTTCCTCTTGCGAGGTCGATACCTTTGTTCAAGGAACGCATAGGGTTTTCCACGTTCCACGTAATGCATAATTCTCGAATGCCTTAGCCGCCATCTTTGAACCGGGAGGATTTGTGTCCATTTGCTTCGGGGTAGCGAAAGGCCCCTCGGCCACCTCCAACACCTTTTGGTGTAGGTGTATCAGCCTTATTTCACCTATTCCCTGTAACGATCCTTACGATGATTCACATTACGTTCGACATAGCATTCTTTACCCTAACAGTACATCCGCTTTAGGCTGGCAGATTTCCCATATTGTCCTGTGAGCTTCCCAACGCCGGCTTTTGACCAGTGCAGGTCACAGTAGGGTTACTCCAAATGGATAGAGCAGTGTTTATACACAATACATTACGCGACTTCGTGTCGCACCTCTCCCTCTGGATCGTTCACAATAATATCATCGTCCGTCACCAAAAAAGCGTTTGCGATTTCACGCTTTGCCGAGAAACTTTTGCCGCTTCCCGGAGTGCCGAGGATCAGGCCGTTGGGGTTCTTCAGCTTCTTCCGGTCCACCATGATCAGGTTGTTGGACAGGGCGTTCAGGCCGTAATACAGGCTTTCTTTGCCAGACTGGTAAAGTTCCTGCGTGGTGAACGGGATGAAGATTGCTGTGCTGCTGGTGGTCAGTCCTCGCTGAATTTCGATTTGGCAGTCTGCCAGCGGCAGGCTGCTCATCAAGCCCTGCTCCTGCTGGTAGTCCAATCTGCAGAGATTGCAGTTGTGCTTCTGGGCGATGCTGGAT
>ENA-OPZZ01000765-OPZZ01000765.1-human-gut-metagenome-genome-assembly--contig:-NODE-765-length-23381-cov-6.259611_pt1 | contig 23381 bp, 23 predicted proteins | sample MGYA00242487_ERZ504511 | MGnify/ENA primary metagenome ERZ504511 (study PRJEB26092, sample SAMD00036241) | human gut metagenome | host: Homo sapiens | study: EMG produced TPA metagenomics assembly of... | reverse complement strand
ATTGAATTTTTTCCCATCTTTCCGGATATACTTCTTGGAACCATTCAAGAAAATTTCCAAACAGAGCATCTTCGGCTTCTTTTCTTACTGCGGCTGCATCTTCTATATTGTAGTATCTTCCTAAATGGTATGTTTTGCCTTTAAATACTATTGTAGCAGCCCATTTTCGCTGATTTTTGTCCCAACTAACACCACGAACTCCAGATGTGTTATTACATAACATTTTTCTAGGTTTGATTGATGTAATGGATGTATTTTCTATATATCCTTGTTCACATGTTTCCGCAGCCTTTTTGAGGTTTTCTTTGGCACTTCTTTGATGTGAGCAACCACAAGACATTTGTTTGTAAAACAGTCCGGCAGGAACTAGGTAGTGCTTTCCACAAGAACATTCACACTCCCATTTATACCGATTTCCAATCCTTATTTGTTTAATTGCTTTACAGCCATAATCGTTAATTTTACCAGTAAGATCAGTTGGCTTATAGTGATTAGCTTCGGCAAAACATCCGCAAGATTGAGTTCGACCAGATGTTAGAGCATCGTATCTTACAGTTTTTGTATTTCCACATTCACATTTGCAAATGGCATAAACTCTTCCTTTTTTTCTATAAGCATCTATGATAGTTAATTTTCCCCACTTTTCTCCATTAAATTCATTTGTATATTGTGGTGCGTTTTTGCATTCTTCGGAGCAATATTTTGCACTTGGTGCTCCATCAAAAGTCTTTCCACAGACAACGCATTCTCTTAAAGACACAAACAACCACTCCTTCCTTTTGATAAATTATACATACAATGATAAATACGGTCAATATCATAGCTAAAACATGAATAACATTGACTAAATTAAGAAAACATAGTAATATAATAGTACAAACAACCACAATATATTCCAAGGGCGTAAAAGGATCAGAGATTTTTTCTCTGGTCCTTTTTTGCAAATAAAATTATCTTTTTAAGGATTATTTTTTGTTGACGTGATCGAAAAAAAGAAGTAAAATCAAAGAAAAAGCAGGAGGAAAAAATTAAATGCTAGTTTACAAAATAAATGTAATAGAAGAATTAAAGGAAGCAGGCTACAATGCAACTAGAATAAGAGATGAGCGACCAATTAGCCAAAATGCAATGCAAAAAGATAAGAAAAGGCGAGATGATTGGTATCAAAACACTTGAACAGCTTTGCAAGCTGTTAGACATGCAGCCGGGGAACATAATCAAATATGTAGAAGATTAAAAAATAATCCAAAAAAAGATTAAAAAACTATTGACTTTAATCCTTAAAAAGATTATAATAAAGATAGTTAAAGGAGATAAGCAAAGAAAAGGAGATAAAGTTATGAGCAAAAGAACAAGAATGGAAGCGTTAGCACGGAGCGTAGAAGAAAAGAAAAATACAGTATACTTCACGGAAAATCATCCGAACGCAGGAGTTGACGATAGCTTATGGGGATACAAATACTTCCTATTATATAAGAATACGTTCGGAACTTTTAGGAAATACAGAACACAGGAAGAAGCAATTGACGACATGAAGGAAATTTTAAAAGAAGAATAAGAAAGCAGCAAAAGAATTAAATAATTGGGTTCCAACAAAGTACCTGGAACTTGTAAAATAAAAGGGGGTACTTTCCTGTTCTAAAACAGGGTACTTTCTTGTTGTAAAAGGGGGTACTATTTGCAAAAAAGGGGGTACTTTCTGTATAAAAACCGGAAAACAGAAAAGTACCCCCTTTTAGCATCTATTATAAGTTTAAAAAGCACGTAATTATGCCATTTCTAAAGAATCTGTTTAAGAAATCTGAACCGAAATAGGGAAGACATGGGTTGAGAATAGCACTGTTTCAGTGTTAAAGAAAAAACTTTATACGCACTTACAGTAAGGTCATCCATTCCGGACAAGACACCTTCTTCCCATCACAATACTGCGTAAGGATCGGCTGTCTCACATTTGGACGTGATAGATAATCCGCAAAAATCTCATCAACGATCGTATTAATAGAATTATAAGTTGTCTTTCCAGGAATGAATTTATGATCATAAGCTGTAGAAGATGTTATTGTAAAATCATGCCCTTTATTTCTATACCATTCTGTATACACACGATTCAAAGTAAATGACATGATCGCAAGAATATTTGCTTCAAGCGTTGCCCTTGGCCATGTGGAATAAATCTCACAGGCGGCAACATTTTTGATGTAATCTTTATATCGGACATAATAATTCTGCGCAGTTTTATCACCGACAGGACCATCATGAACAATAATATATTCAGGAATCACAACCCTGCTTAAAACGATCTCACCACTTTCGTTGACTGGCTTAATCTCAGATTCCGCAATCTTGGGAGGATAATTACCCCATAAGGTATGCGGACCGATCACGATCGGGTGTTCTTCTGTTGGAGTGTGGGTTTCTTCAGGAATCATGGAAACAGGCTGCAGGCCTTCCACACCAGAAAGAATCTGTGCACCTGAGATTGTGACAGGTTTATATTCATCAGAATGTATTTTTAGATTATATTCAGAATAAGGCTGATTTTCACTCGGAGACATGCTGTATTCCACGGGAGGAGCAGGGAGGTCAACGACAGGTGTCTGCCCATTTTCATCAGTAGATACAGTCTCAAGAACAGAATCAGGATCACCAGTATAAGAAATCTCGATCGTAGCGTTAGGGATCGGGACGGCTCTTTGTCCTGAAGTTACCTGTATTTTTAACTGTCCATGATCGACAAGATTGTTAGTTTGTATTTCTGGCATAAAAATATCCTCGGAAGATCTTTTACTCTCACTATATGAGAAAATATGATATAATGTGCACAAGTAGTGTAAAAATGTATGCCAAAGAAATAAAGGAGGCCACTATGCAGAAAGATTTTATATATGAGAATTATCTAAAAATGCCAGATGATCTTGAATTTGAGCAGGCGATGAAAGTTTATGAAGAACTGTTAGAAGAGAATCTTGAAGAAGATGAGATCTATGACAAGTTATGGGATCATGCACTTCATTGTATGATCGATTATGGAAGCCTCCGCGCACATTGGAAGATCACACCGAAGACAGACAGAAGCAATGATGATAGGACAGTGATGCACGATAGCGTGATCCATTCTTTAGATGAATTGGCAGCATATACAAAAGAGCATGGCAAAGAAGCAAAATGGAGAGAAGAACTTGGATATCAAAGAAAAAGAATCGGAGATTTTGCATGTTATGTTTCTTTGATCTATGGAGTATTTGCAAGGTGAAATATGATGAGAGTGTCAAAAGTAAATTTTGCCAGATAAAACGATCAGTAAGGAGGACATTATAAGATGGCAAAGAAAGAACCAAAAACAAATGCAATGCGGATGCTTGAGAGAGCAAAGATCCCATTTGAAGTACATCGTTATGAATGTAAAGAATTTATTGATGGAATTACCATCGCAGATATGTTAAATGAACCATATGAAAGAGTATTTAAAACCCTCGTGACTGAAGGAAAAGGTGGAGGGTATTTTGTATTTGTCATTCCGATCGATCAGGAATTAGATCTTAAGAAAGCAGCGAAGGCAGCAGGTGAGAAGTCTGTGGAGATGATCCATGTCAAGGATATCAACAAGATCACAGGATATATCCGCGGTGGATGTACAGCAATCGGAATGAAGAAAGACTATCCAACAGTGCTCGATGAAAGCGCCAATGCACAGGAGAAGATTATTGTAAGCGGCGGTAAAAATGGAATCCAGATTGAACTTACGACCGAAGATTATTTAAAAGCCTGCAAGGGAAAAAACGGCAGATATTACATTGAGGTAGGGAGTAGAAGTTATGATAGATGAAATCTTAAAATATAACAAAGAATTTGTAGAAGAAAAGAAGTATGAACAATACAAGACAAGTAAATATCCAGACAAGAAGATCGCAATTATCACTTGTATGGATACAAGACTGACAGAACTTTTGCCGGCAGCCCTTGGGATCAGGAATGGAGATGTGAAGATCATCAAGAATGCCGGTGGGGTAGTAAGCCATGCCTTCGGAAGTGTGGTACGAAGTGTTTTAGTCGGAATCTTTGAACTTGGAATAGAGGAAGTCATGGTCATTGGACATAGCGACTGTGGTGTACAGCATATTAATAGTGATATGATGATAAAACATATGATGGATCGAGGAGTCGATGAGGAGAAGATTGAGCTGATCCGTCATTGTGGTATTGATTTTGATACATGGTTGGAAGGATTTGACTGTGTGGAAAGTTCTGTAAAAGATTCTGTGGAAATGTTGAGAAAACATCCATTGATCCCAAAAGATGTGAAGATATCTGGATATGTGATGGATTCTGTGACAGGAGAGCTTCATGTTGTAGAGCCATAGAACAACTGCAGCATTATAAATGAGAGGGATAAAAGGTATGAAAAAGATATGGAAGATCATGATCTTATGTATGATCCTTTGTTTTTTCTGTGCTGGATGCAGCAATGATGATGAAATGATCAGTGAAGATCATCCAAAACCAACGACAGAAAAAAGAACAGAGATCATCAAGCAAAAGACAACACAAAAAAAGAATGAAGTAACGGTTGATCAGGAACAATCAAAACAACAGGAAGATCGTATAAAGATCGCAATTGATGCAGGACACCAAAAGAAACAGATGAGTGAAAAAGAAGCAATCGGACCTGGTTCTGATAAGACAAAACCGATGGTATCCTCAGGAACCGAAGGTGTTGTCACAAAACGAACAGAATATCAGGTGAATTTGGAAGTTTCGTTAAAGCTAAAAAGTGCATTGATCGCGAGAGGATATGATGTATATATGATTCGTGAGACGAATGATGTGTCACTCAGCAACAAAAAGCGTGCTCTTATGGCAAATGAAAGTGGTTCAGATATTTTATTAAGGATTCATTGCAATAGTGCAGATTCTCAGTCTGCAAATGGGGCGGTTGACAATGAGTCCGACATTATCGATCCATATTGCAGATCGATCGCGGCAGATAGTCAGGAACTCTCAGAATGTGTGGTAAGTACATTATGCAGAAGGACCGGGCAGTGAACCGCGGTGTAACGCAGACAGATGAGATGACAGGGATCAACTGGAGTAAGATTCCAGTGACGATCGTTGAGATGGGATTTATGTCAAACCCGGAGGAAGACCAGAAGTTATCGGACAATCATTATCAATCAATGCTTGCAGAAGGAATTGCAGATGGTGTTGACCGGTATAACGAGAGAAGAGGAGAAAAGAATGAAGAAAAATGAATTATCGCGATCATCGTATCACTTGTGATCGTATCACTTGTCATGGGATTAATGAAAGCGATGGCAGAAGCGGATATCAATTGGTTTCAGAGCTGTCAGATCGCAGGAATGAGATCTTTGGGATTAAGCCTAGGATGGATTCTTGGAATTTTAGGATTGTTTTTAGGAATGTATCAGTTCGCGATTCTGATCATTGTAGTTGGAGGAGTCCTTGGGATGATCTATATGGTCGTTGCAATGATGAGTTATCCGAATACGAAGAAAGATATGATCGCGTATGTTGTGTTGATCACTATATTGGTTGCAACATTTATATCATATTTTGTTTTGAAGGAGTTTGTTTTATCATCACTGATTAACAATGGCGGGTCTACAACCAATTTTTTAAATAATATTTTATGATATAAGTGACAGAAGTATAAAGACAAAGATATTAGGAGGAAATATTAAGAACCTAAAATAATTAACAAATGTGATTAAATGTATTTAAATATACTCAAAGGAGAGTGCTATAATGAATACATCAAATATCACAAATTATAAGCCAAAAGATTTTGCTGAATTTTTAGGTGTATCTGTTAAGACATTACAACGTTGGGACAGAGAAGGAACTCTAAAAGCAAACCGAACTCCAACTAATAGACGCTATTACACTTATGACCAGTATCTACAATTTAAAGGTATAAATACTGAAAATGATAAGCGTCATGTAGTTATTTATGCTAGAGTGTCTACAAGAAATCAAAAAGATGATTTACTAAATCAAGTTGCATTTTTAAGACAGTTTTGTAACGCAAAAGGAATTATTGTAGACCAGTGTATTGAAGATTATGGAAGTGGTCTTAATTACAACCGTAAAAAATGGAACGAATTATTAGATGAAGTAATGGAACAAAAAATCAAAACCATAATAGTAACCCATAAAGATAGATTTATCAGATTTGGTTATGATTGGTTTGAAAAATTCTGTATGAAGTTTAATACGACTATAGTGGTAGTAAACAATGAGGAACTATCACCACAAGAAGAACTTGTGCAGGATATTGTTTCAATACTCCATGTGTTCTCTTGTAGGCTGTATGGGCTTCGTAAGTATAAAAAACAAATAGAAAGGGATGAGGAAATTGCTAAAGAGCTTCAAGACAGAAATAAATCCAACAGAGGAGCAGAAAGCCAAAATTCGTAAAACAATAGGAACTTGTAGATATATTTACAACTTCTACCTTGCTCATAATAAAGAGCTTTATAATAAAGGCGAAAAGTTTATGAGCAGTAACCAATTTAGAGTATGGCTTAACAATGAGTATCTTCCAAAGCATCCAGAATGTTTTTGGATTAAGGAAGCTTATTCAAAAGCAGTAACACAAGCAGTAAATAATGGACAAGCCGCATTTATAAGATTTTTTAAACATCAGAGTAGTTTCCCTAGATTCAAAAAGAAGAATAGATCTGATGTGAAAATGTATTTTGTAAAGAACAATCCAAAAGATTGCCGTTGTCAAAGACACAGGATCAATATTCCATCACTTGGTTGGGTTCGCATTAAAGAAAAAGGATATATTCCAACAACAAAAGATGGATATGTAATTAAAAGCGGTCATGTGTCAATAAAAGCTGGTAGATACTATGTTTCAGCTCTTGTAGAAATTCCAAATAACAAGATAGCTAATAGTTTCAATGAAGGAATTGGTATCGACCTAGGGATAAAGGATTTTGCCATTGTTTCCAATGGTAAAATTTATAAGAACATTAATAGATCAGTAAGATTAAAAAAACTTGGAAAACAACTTATTCGAGAACAGAAAAATCTTTCTCGAAAGTATGAAAATTTAAAGAAAGGAGAATCTACTCAAAAAGCAAATATACAAAAACAGAGGCTTAAAGTACAGAAACTTCATCATAAAATTGATAACATTCGTACGGATCACATCAATAAAACAATCGCAGAGATAGTGAAAACCAAACCATCTTATATAACGATAGAAGATTTAAATATATCAGGAATGATGAAGAACAAACATCTTTCAAAGGCAGTTGCTTCGCAGAAGTTTTATGAATTCAGAATAAAGCTTCAGGCGAAATGCAATGAAAACGGAATTGAACTTCGAGTTGTAGACAGATGGTATCCATCATCTAAAACCTGTCACTGTTGCGGAGCAATCAAGAAAGATTTAAAACTTTCAGATAGAATTTTCAAATGTGATTGTGGTTATAGCGAAGATAGAGATTTCAATGCTGCACTTAATTTGAGAGATGCTACGACTTACAAAATTGCATAAATAAATGCAAACGTAGGTATGTACCGAAGGCTATTTCGGGAATTTACGACTATGGAGTGTACAAGAACTTGTGAGTAGATATGATTTCGGTCAATCCAAAGCATACACGATGAAGTAGTAAGTAGAACTCGTGAGAGTCTACATTATCTCGATGTGAGTATGTTTAATCACATTTTGAGTAGCAGACAGACATGATACCAAAAGACCCAGTGATGTTATTAAGCTACATCAATACACAATTACGAGATTTTTATGATTCATATGAAGACCTTTGTAAGTCACTCGATCTCGATCAAAATGAAGTAAAACAAAAGCTTTCCATGATCGGATACGAATATGATGAATCATTAAATCAGTTTAAGTAGCAGACTAGTCGAATCAATGAAAATATGTTAAAATTGTACGTAAAGGAGAACATATTTATGGAGTTGATTCGGTTAGAAAATGTAAAGAAAATATATCAGACAGGAGAGGTGATCACCAAAGCCGTAGATGGGATCGATTTTACGGTGGATCAGGGTGAGTTCGCCTTGATCATTGGCGCCAGTGGTGCAGGAAAAACTACCGTTTTGAACATTTTAGGAGGTATGGATACTGCGACCAGTGGCGCTGTTTATATTGATGGAGAAGATATCTCCAAATGGAATAAAAAACAACTGACAGGATATCGAAGAGATGACATAGGATTTGTATTTCAGTTTTACAATCTGGTGCCCAATCTTACTGCAACAGAGAATGTAGAATTGGCACTTCAGATCAGTAAGAATCCTCTGAAAGCAGAAGAAGTATTAAAAGATGTGGGACTTGGACACCGTCTAAATAATTTCCCTGCGCAGTTATCTGGTGGGGAACAGCAGAGAGTTTCTATTGCACGTGCATTGGCAAAGAATCCAAAGATCTTGCTCTGTGATGAGCCAACTGGTGCCCTGGATTATCAGACAGGAAAATCTATTTTAAAATTATTGCAGGATACCTGTCACAAGAAAGGAAAAACAGTGGTTGTGATCACACATAACCTTGCGATCGCACCGATGGCAGACCGTGTGATCGAGATGAAGAACGGAAAGATCAGCAATATTACGATAAACGAACACCCTCAGCCGGTGGAGACGATTGAATGGTAGGAAATGCGTATGAAGAAAACGGCATTACATAAAGATATATACAGAACGATCACAGGAACCCTTCCGAGATTTTTATCAATCTTTTTTATCGTTGTACTGGGCGTTGCATTCTATTCAGGAATCCGTGTGACACAAAAAGATATGCATATCACAGCAGACCACCAGTTTGATGGAAGTCGGCTGATGGATGTCAAAGTCATGGGAACACTTGGGATTTCAGAAGAGAATCTGACAGCCCTTCGGAAGTTAAAAAATGTGCAGTCGGTCGAAGGAGGACATTCTGTAGATGTGATCGCAAGGAAGCAGGGAAGTGACGAAGAACATGCAATCAAAGTTATGGGGAAGACTGATAAATTAAACCAGATAACGATCATAGATGGAAAACTTCCACAAGCATCGGGAGAATGTCTGGTAGATGAATGGTATGCCCAGCAAAATGATCTGAAAACAGGGGACGTTTTAAATTTGTCTTCTGGAAATGAAGATGATCTTAAGGATACTCTGAAAGATACAACCTATAAGATCACAGGAATCGGAAGTTCATCAGAATATCTTTCAAGATCCAGAGGAAGCACTGGCATTGGAACGGGAACGTTGTCAGGCTTTATTGTGGTGCAACCATCAGAATTTTCCTCAGATATCTATACAGAAGTTTATCTGACTGCGAAGGGAGCGAAGCAAGAGAGAGCCTACAGTGATGCTTACAAAAACAAAGTAAAACAGCTGGAAGAAGAGATCAAAGATATTTCCAAAATAGAAAATGAGAAACGGTTAAGATCTGTTCAGAAAGAAGCCGAAGAGAAGATCGACAAGAAAGAAAAGAAATTCAAAAAAGAACGAAAAAAAGCATATAAGAAACTAGATCAGGCCGAGAAAAAGCTAAAGAAGTCCAGACAAAAGATCAAAGATTCCAAAGCAAAATTAGCGAAAAGCAAGAAAGAGATCTCTGATGGAGAGCAGCAGATCAAGAATGCAAAAGCTCAGTATCAGTCAGGGATCAGACAGATTCAGAATGCCAGAAAGCAGTTAAAGACACAGAAACAAACAATTCGGTCAAAAAGCAAAGAATTAAAAACACAGGAGGCAAAGCTAAAGACACAGGAGAAGAACTTACAGACAAAAGAACAGCAGATTCAGGGTGCCATGCAGGCTGGAATGATCTCACAGGAAGAAGCGAAAGCTTCCTTAGCACAGATTAATGCAGGAAAAGAACAGATCAAGACAGCAAGAAGCAAGATCAATGCAGGGAAAAAACAGATCAGCAGGGCAAAGACAAAGATTGCAAAGGCTGAAACAACCTTGGATCAAAAAAGCAGCCAGCTAAAGAAAGCAAAGCAAACGATCAAAACAAATGAAGCAAAATTAGTATCAGCAAGAAAACAGATCACCTCCGGAGAAAAAAAGATTGCAAAAGCAGAATCAAAACTTTCATCCGGGGAGAAAAAATTAAAGAGATCAAGAAAGAAAGCAGAAAAGAAATTCAAGGAAGCCGAGCAGAAGATTGCAGATGCCAGACAGGATGTTAAGGATATCAAGAAAGGGAAATGGTATGTCTTAAACCGTGAGAAGATGCAGTCTTATGTGGAATACGGACAGGAAGCAGACAGAATTGCAGCGTTAGGACGAGTGGTACCGGTCATCTTTTTCTTAGTTGCGGCACTGGTAAGCTTAACAGCGATGACACGTATGGTCGAAGAGCAGAGAACACAGATCGGTATGATGAAAGCATTGGGATACAGTGGAGTTCATATTGCAATGAAATATGTGACCTATGCCCTTGCAGCAACGCTTAGCGGAAGTATTCTAGGGGTAGTGATCGGTGAAAAACTGCTTCCATGGATCATCATTAATGCTTATAAAATGATGTATACAGGACTGGGAGATGTCTATACGCCATTAGAGATCGAATATTCTGTGATGGCAGGTGGACTGGCGGTTGGAGTTGTTGTTTTAGCAGTATTATCTGCATGTTATAAAGAATTAAGAGAAAAACCTGCACAGCTGATGCGTCCAGTTGCTCCAAAAGAAGGAAAAAGGATTTTGTTAGAACGGATTCCATTTATCTGGAAACGATTAAGTTTTATCTGGAAAGCAACGATGCGAAATCTCTTCCGCTACAAGAAGAGATTCTTTATGACGATCTTTGGAATCGGCGGATGTATGGCATTATTACTCTTAGGATTTGGAATCAAAGATTCGATTTCAGCAATCTCAGAAAAGCAGTATGGGGAGATCATTACTTATGATTTCTCGATCACACACAAAGACGGGATCAGCGAGACAAAGAAAGAAGATCTGATCCAGTATGCAAAGAAACAAGAACATATGACAGATTTGATAGAAGTAAGCGAATCTGCAGTGACGATCCGTGCTAATGGGAAAAAACAGGATGCAACGATGATCCAGCCAATGTCCAAAAAAGATCTGAATGGTTATATCAGCCTTCAGGATCGAAAGAGTAAAACAAAGTATCAGTTAGATGATGATGGGATCATCTTAACAGAAAAGGCAGCGTCCCTGCTTGGTGTGAAAAAAGGAGATTCGATCAAGATCCAACGGTCTGGAGATAAACAGATCACAGCAAAAATAAGTCAGATCACAGAAAATTACATGCAGCATAAAGTCTACATGACACCAAAACTTTATGAGAAACTGTATCATAAAAAAGCACAAACGACAGGTATATATTGTATTGAAAAGAATATATCTAAGAAAAAGATGCAGGAAAATGGAAAACAGATTCTTGCAAGAGATGAAGCCTCAACACTGCATTTTTGTGCCGACGATGAGAAGACAATGTCAGATATGGTCAATAACTTAAATATTGTGGTGGTTGTTCTGATCGTATCTGCAGGACTTCTTGCATTTGTGGTATTATATAACTTAAATAACATTAACATTTCCGAGCGTAGAATGGAACTTGCAACGATCAAAGTTCTTGGATTCTATGACGGTGAAGTCGGAGCGTATGTGTATCGAGAGAATATCCTTTTAACGATCCTTGGAACGATCGCAGGAATTATTTTAGGAATTATTTTACACAAATACGTAATCTTCACAACAGAAGTTGACTTGATCATGTTTGGAAGGCAGATTTATGTGCAAAGCTATATTTACAGTATTTTACTAACAATCGCTTTTTCGATTCTTGTAAATGCCTTCGTGTATTTCCAATTGAAGAAGATTGACATGGTTGAATCGTTAAAAAGCACAGAGTGACAGAAAGGAAAAGAGACTATGAAAATGAACGAATTAATGATTTATCAAGTGTTTCCACTAAGAGCATTAACAGATGGGCAGCCATCTCATGGAATTCTCGAGATGATAGACTGGATTCCACATATTAAAAAATTAGGAATGAATGCAGTATATTTTTCACCTGTATTTTCATCCAGTGATCATGGATATGATACAAAAGATTATCAGAAGATCGATGAGAGACTTGGAACCAATGAAGACTTTAAAAAGATGTGTGATGCCATGCATGAAGAAGGAATCCAGGTGATCTTAGACGGGGTATTTAATCATGTCGGAAGAGAGTTCTTTGCATTTGAAGATGTGAGAGAAAAGAAATGGGATTCTCCATATAAAGATTGGTTCTATATTAATTTTGATGGGAATAGCTGCTATGATGATGGATTCTGGTACGAAGGATGGGAAGGACATTTTGAACTGGTCAAATTAAATCTTGACAACGAACAGGTTAGAAATTATTTATTAGAATCTGTCGGAATATGGATCGATAAATTAGGGATTGATGGATTAAGACTGGATGTTGCTTATATGTTAAACCGCAATTTCATGAAAGTGTTGGTTGACTTTGTTCACAGCAAGAAACCAGAATTTTTGATGATCGGAGAAATGCTTCATGGTGATTACACACAGCTTGTGAATCCAGAGCTGTTGGATTCTGTGACAAATTATGAATGTTATAAAGGTTTGTATTCAAGTTTCAATACACACAATATGCATGAGATTGGATATTCCCTAAACCGTCAGTTTGGACCAGAAGAATGGACGTTGTACAAAGGACTTCCATTATATAATTTTGTAGATAACCATGATGTGGAGAGAATCGCAAGTCAGTTAGAGGATAAAGAGCATTTACCATTGATCTATGCAATGGAATTTGCGATGCCAGGAGTTCCGGGTGTTTACTATGGAAGTGAATGGGGAATGGAAGGAAAGAAAGCCCCCAACAGGGAAGTGATGACAGCCTGCGTCCAAGAATCCATAAAGAAGATTTAGTAGAAAATGAATTAACAAACTATATCGCACAATTGGCAAAAGTAAGAGCTGGATCACCAGCTTTAAAATACGGTGATTACTTACAATTAGCGATCGCACCAGATGTTCTTGTATTCCAGAGAAGAACGAATGAAGACCGCATCATTTTTGCAATGAACTGTGGTGATGGAGAATTTACAGCACATTTTGATGCTCAGGCAGGATGCGGGATTGATCTGATCACAGGAGATTCCGTTGATTTTGGAGGGGGACTTACGATCCAAGGAAAAACAGCAATGATAATTCGAACAGAAGAGGTATCCCTTCCTTGACTTTTATGTTAAAAACATATAAAATTAAATGAGTGTGAATACACAAAAAATTGAATAAGGAGGAAACCTGTGGTTGGTATTATTATAGCCATTATCGCAACTCTGGTTATCGCAGTTCCGGTATCTGCCTATGTAGCGAATACAAGAAGCAAGAAGGCAATGGAAATTACGATCGGGAATGCAGAAGATAAAGCAAGAGAGATTATAGATGAAGCAATCAAAGCAGCAGATGCGAAGAAACGTGAAGCTTCTTTGGAAGTAAAAGAAGAAACTATAAAAGCGAGACATGACTTCGAAAAAGAGACAAAAGAACGCAGGGCAGAACTGCAGAAGTATGAGCAGAGAGTTCTTTCTAAGGAAGAGACTGTCGAGAAGAAAGCAACCGTGCTGGAACGCAAAGAACAGTCATTAACAGCCAAAGAAAAGAACATCGATACAGAGAAAGCTCAGTTGCAGGAACTGCAGGCAAAACATCTACAGGAACTGGAAAGAATTTCTGGGTTGACCTCTGATCAGGCAAAAGAGCAATTATTATCAGCAGTAAAAGAAGATGTGAAACACGAGACAGCAATGTATGTCAAAGAAATGGAGACAAGAGCGAAAGAAGATGCCCGAAAGAAAGCCAAGGAATATGTGGTAACTGCAATTCAGAAGTGTGCAGTTGATCATGTGGCAGAGACAACGATTTCGCTGGTACAGCTTCCAAACGATGAGATGAAAGGAAGGATCATCGGTCGTGAAGGACGTAATATCCGTTCCATTGAGAACGCTACGGGAGTTGAATTGATCATCGATGATACACCGGAAGCTGTTGTACTGTCAAGCTTTAATCCGGTTCGACGCGAGATCGCAAGAATCGCTTTAGAGAAATTGATCGTGGATGGAAGAATCCATCCGGCACGCATCGAGGAGATGGTTGAGAAAGCTACAAAAGAAGTCGAAACTATGATGCGCGAAGAAGGGGAAGCAGCAACATTAGAACTTGGGGTTCATGGAATCCATCCAGAACTTGTCAGACTTCTTGGAAGAATGAAGTTCCGTACAAGCTATGGACAGAATGCGTTAAAGCATTCCATGGAAGTTGCTCAGTTATCCGGACTTTTAGCAGCAGAGATCGGTGTCGATGTGAGAATGGCCAAGAGAGCAGGTCTGCTTCATGACATTGGTAAATCCATCGACCACGAAGTAGAAGGTTCTCACGTAGAACTTGGTGTGAATCTGTGTAAGAAGTATAAGGAGAATCCAATTGTCATCAATGCAGTGGCATCTCATCATGGGGATGAAGAGCCAGAATCATTGATCGCATGTCTGGTACAGGCAGCTGATGCAATCTCAGCAGCACGTCCAGGTGCAAGAAGCGAGACACTGGAAAGTTATACAACAAGATTAAAACAGCTGGAAGAGATCGCAGACTCCTTCCAGGGTGTTGATAAAACTTTTGCAATTCAGGCAGGTCGAGAAATTCGAGTTATGGTAGTTCCTGAACAAATCAGTGACGATGATATGATCTTACTGGCGAGAGATATCTCAAACCAGATCGAAGAGAATCTGGATTATCCAGGACAGATCAAGGTCAATGTGATCAGAGAGTCACGAGTTGTTGACTATGCGAAATAACAAGAAGCGATAGAGAAATCTATCGCTTTTTCCAATTTATAACGTGAGTGTCAAAAGTATAAATAAAGGAGATTTTTTATGAAAGGATACGAGAAACTAGAACAACATCTGATACATCAGGGAAAAGTTGTTGGATTTTATGAGGATATTGTAAAACTTCCAAGCGGCAAAGTTGTCACATGGGATCTGGTCAAACATAAAGGGGCAGCAGCTGTTGTTCCTGTTACAGATAAAGGAACGATCTTACTTGTAAGACAATACCGTAATGCCCTTGATCAGGAAACACTGGAAATCCCGGCAGGTGGAATTGAACCTGGGGAAACACCTCTGGAGTGTGTCACAAGAGAGATTGAAGAAGAAACAGGTTTTATTGCTGGAAAAATGACCCACCTAATGACCGTGATCACAGCCATCGGTTTCTGTGATGAAAAGATTCCGATTTATGTTGCAACTGATCTAAAGCTGTCTAAACAGCATTTGGATGAGGATGAATTTATCGATGTAGAAGAATATACAATCGATGAGATCAAAGATATGATCTTTTCTGGAAAGATCATTGATGCAAAAACAATTTCAGGAGTTCTTGGATATCTGAATATGGAGAAATAAAAGACTAGATCAGGAAAACAGAATATAAAAGACAGGCACTGCATAAGATATGACAGGAGGAAAAAATTGTGGAAAAAGAGAAATTCTTTTCAGGATTATGGATCATCATTGGGTTAATCTTTGGGAGTTTATTTACGAATTTTGTATACCAGGATTATCTTGCATATGGAGGTACCGTAAGATCACTGGTTTTAAATAATACGGATCTATATAAAGCAAGTATCAGTCTGTTTTTTTATATTTTGTTTAAAAGGGGAAAACAGTATGCATTTATTTATCTGGGGGCATATCTTTTGCAACCTTGGATTTTTTTATACAGTTTTGCATTTTGTATGGCATTTTTCTTTGGATCAATGTTATCTTTGCAGATCGTGCAAATGGGCATCAAAGGACTGGTTCTTGTATTTATGAGTTTATTTCCACATTTTATCTGTTATGTGATCACCTTGCTGCTGCTGATCAAGCGAAACTTTTATGCCCAAAAAAAGAAGAAATGCTCTATGAACAGAGACATTCCTTCTTATTTCGTTTCAGTATTTGGTTTGAAATAACATTTATAATACTGGGATGCATCCTGGAAAGTTTCATCAATCCGTCGATCATGTCAGGAATCCTGAACCTTTGGAAGTGATATATCTAGGATCTTATACGTTTCTATATATAATCTGCCATGCGGTAAAGCAGAGCAGCAGATTTGTCCCATCCAAGACAAGGATCAGTGATAGACTGTCCATATACACCGTTACCGATGGACTGGTTGCCATCTTCGATATAACTTTCGATCATGATACCCTTAACAAGAGATTTGATCTCAGGTAGGAAACTTCTGCTGTGAAGAACTTCCTGTACGATACGAGGCTGCTGATCCCATTGTTTCCCAGAGTTAGAGTGGTTTGCATCAACGATAACAGCAGGGTTCTTTAACTGGAATTTCTCGTACATATAAGCAACACGAGTCAGATCTTCATAATGGTAGTTTGGAATATTGTTTCCATGACGGTTGACAGATCCACGTAAGATGGCATGTGTCAGAGGGTTACCATCTGTCTTGACTTCATATCCATTTGCAATGAAATCATGCTGGTGCTGTCCAGCTGTGATAGAGTTCATCATAACAGTTAAGTCACCACCAGTTGGGTTCTTCATTCCGGCAGGAATATCAAATCCACTAACTGTTAAACGATGCTGCTGGTTCTCTACAGAACGAGCTCCAACGGCAACATAAGATAAAAGATCTTCCATATATGGCCAGTTTCCTGGATAAAGCATTTCGTCTGCAGCAGGCATATGGAATTCTTCTAATGCTTCCATATGAAGTTTGCGGACAGAACGAAGTCCACTAGCCATATCTGGTGCTTTCTCAGGGTCTGGCTGATGAACCATACCTTTATATCCGTCACCTGTTGTACGAGGTTTGTTTGTATAAATACGAGGGATGATCAGTAACTTATCAGCAAGATCTTTCTGAACTCTTGCCAAACGTCCGAGATAATCCATAACAGCAGTTTCATTATCTGCAGAACATGGCCCGATGATAACTAAGAATTTATCAGATGCGCCTGTGAATACATCACGGATTTCTTTGTCTCTTGCAGCTTTGATTTGTTTTGCTTCTTCACTCAGAGGCATCTCTTCTTTTAGTTCCTCTGGAGAAGGCATTTTAGCGATTTTGTGCATTCCCATAGTTGTTTTCTCCTTAACAATTCATACAATAAAGCAAATTTGCTTGTGTATATTTTAACAAATAATAATCTTTGTGTAAAGATAAGGAAATGTGAAATGGGACTTTACAAAACAGACAGGAGTTATTATAATAAAATTTATAAACAGGAAACACTTTCATTTTCTGGTAATTGAATATTGAAGTAGAGAAGATTGATTCTCCAACTTCAGGGCAGAGTGAGATACGAAAGTATCAATTCTCGACTGGCGGTGATACTCCAAGAGAGGCAAGTCCGCGAGCGTTTGGCCGATCAGGTTAGAATCCTGAACCAACAGTATAGTCTGGATGAAAGAAGTAGTTGGATGACATATCTTAAGATGTTATGCAGATAGAAGATATGTGATCAAGTCAGAAGCCCTGTCGTTTATGTAGATAAATGGACAGGATTTTTTAATTTATAGGGAGACCCCATAAATCTAAGATTTTAAATCAGAAAGGGAGAATTATCATGGCAGGAGACACAATGACAATGAAGAGAACGAAGTTCAATATTAGAACGATCGCAGTGACAGGTATGTTAGGAGCATTAGCAACTGTGCTGATGTTTTTGGAATTTCCAATTCCAATGTTGATACCACCATTTATCAAGTTTGACTTTTCAGAACTTCCAGCATTACTGGCAGCATATGCGATGGGACCGGTATCTGGAATTGCAGTATGTTTTATCAAGAATGCGATCAACCTTCTTCATACACAGACAGGTGGAGTCGGAGAACTATCTAACTTTATCTTAGGTGTATGCTTTGTATTACCAGCAGGACTTATTTATAAGAGAAAGAAAACACAGAAGAGTGCAATGATCGGAGCATTAGCAGGAGCAGTCCTGATGTCAGTAGTCAGTGTATTTTCAAACTACTTTGTTGTATATCCAGTATACACAAACTTCATGCCAATGCAGGCAATTCTTGGAGCATATCAGGCGATCAACAAGAATGTAAAGACATTATGGGATGCATTGATCTGGTTTAATATGCCATTTACATTTATCAAAGGAATGTGCAGTGTTGTGATCACATTCTTTATCTACAAGAAGATTTCTCCAATCTTAAAGGGAACAAACAGATAAGAAGATAAGAAAAAGGTGTCGGAATAAGAATTCCGGCACCTTTTGCGTACACAGAGTTAAAAATTAATCTTCTAATTTTTTAGCTGCTTTTTCCATAAAAGGTTCACTGGCAACGATGAATCTTTCGTGAGTACCGATTCCAACACGTCCTTTGTTATCAGTTACTTCTACATGGAATACCAGACGTTTGCGGTCGATCTCTGTTAAGGAACAATGACATTTGATCGTTCCACCAACTGGTGTTGCGGAAACATGCGCAATGTTTAAATTTGTTCCAACAGTAGTCTGTCCTTCATCAAGTTTTCCAGCTAGTAGATCAACTGCAGACTGCTCGATCAAAGAGATCATGGCAGGTGTGGCATAAACAGGAAGGCTTCCGCTTCCCCATTTCTCAGCAGTGTTTTCTGGAACTACTTCTTCTGTTAATTCGATTTCGTCTCCAACATGAATGTTCATAATTTTCTCTCCTAAAATTTTAGTTTATATGTATATCTTTAGTATAGCAAAGTTCGTTAAAAATTCCATAGTTTTTTCACATTTTTACAAAAAATTGCACAAGGAAGAAAGACTGGACTCGATTTGAAAAATAAGGTATGCTATTGGTAAATTGGAGGTGCTTGGTTTGAAATTATATTTGATCAGACATGGAGAAACAGATTGGAACAAGGAATTTAAGATTCAGGGAAGTTCAGACATCGAATTGAATGAATATGGAAGAGAATTGGCATTTATTACGCGAGAAGGTCTTAGACATATTCCATTTGATATCGCATATACCAGTCCGTTGAAACGTGCGAAGGAAACAGCAGAGATCATTCTTGGAGGCAGGAATATTCCGCTATATGAAGATAAACGGGTCCAAGAAGCGTGTTTTGGATCGTTTGAGGGTGCAACGTTAAAGGAATTGAGAGAAAGACAGGATCCATTTCTCAAATTCTTTGATGCGCCAGAAGAATTTAAAAAAATTGAAGGATGTGAGACACACGAAGAGGTGATCGCAAGATCATCTGATTTTTTCAATGATATGATCTTGCCAAATGAGAAAAAATATCAACATATAGCAGTATTTTCTCATGGAGCATGGATCCACAGCTTACTTACATATATTTATCAGAGAGAGATTAAGGAATACTGGCATGCGCCAAGACAGGAAAACTGTGGTGTGACAACGATCCAGATTGAAGATGGTGTCTGCCATGTATTAAAGGAATCAGAGATTTTCTACAATAAAGATGGAGAATGATATATGACAAAAAGACAATTTATGGAGGAGTTAAGATCTTCCTTAGAGGGAATGGTATCACAGGCAGTGATTCAGGAGAACATGAATTACTATGAGGATTATATCAATGAGCAGATCCGAAATGGAAAGAACGAACAGGATGTATTGAATGAATTAGGAAGTCCGAGACTGATCGCCAGATCGATCATTGATGCCAAAGGTGAGGATGATGACTATGTACAGACAGAGTATTACGAAGAGGAACAGGATGAAGGAACACCAGAAGATATGTTTGGTGGTAACACACATATTTTTACGATGAATTCTACAAAGTTCAAACTTGGATGTCTATTGTCAGTGATCATATTTATTTTTATCATTTATTTACTATTTCATATATTTAGTGCAATGATGGTTGTGTTAGGACCCGTGATCATTATCGGTGTGATTATAGCTTTGATCATGAAGATCACAGGAAGGTAAGGAAACAAAGAAAGGAATCAATATGGATATAAATGAAGAAGCATATGCGATACAGGAAGAAGTGGTCGAATTTCGAAGAGCACTGCACCGTTGTCCTGAGATAGCATTTCATGAAACGATGACGATGGAATATATCAGAGAACATCTGGAAGAATGGGAGATTTCTTATAAGATTTTTGATCCATCAGGAATCATTGCAGTTGTTGGCAATGGCAAGAAAGAAACGATCGCATTAAGGGCAGACATGGACGCACTGGAAGTACAGGAAGAGACAGGACTTGATTTTGCATCTTTGAATCACGGATGTATGCATGCATGTGGACATGATGGACACACAGCAATCTTACTTGCGACAGCAAAGATATTGAAGAAACATGAATCAGAACTTGACCGCAGAGTATATCTTGTATTTCAGCCTGCGGAAGAAACCGCAGAAGGAGCCAGATTCATGTTGAAGACAGGAGTTTTGGATAGTGTGAAACGCATTTATGGAATCCATATTTTTAACGGTATACCGTCTGGCAAGATTTCACTGGAAGCAGGCCCAAGAATGGCAGCGACAAACTGGCTGGCAGTTCATTTATACGGAAGATCAGGACATGCAGGGAAACCACATGAAGGGATTGATACTGCAGTGGCAGTATCTTCCATGGTTATGAATTTTCAGAGCATCATCAGCAGGAATTTAAATCCATTAGATCCAGCAGTTTTAACGATCGGAAAGGTCGAAGCTGGGACAGCGAGAAATGTGATCGCAGGGGAAGCAAAGATTGAAGGGACAGCAAGAACATTTTCCAGACAAGCTCAGGAGATGATCGAGCGCAGAGTCAAAGAGATCGCGAAAGCCCATGAACAGATGTATGGAGTAGATGTTTCGGTTGATTTTCAACAATCAAGCCATGGGGCACTGATCAATGATCCGGGTGTTGTAGAAGATGTCATGGAGAAAGCAGGGGAAGTCTTTGATCCGTCAGAGTTTACCCATGTTGAAGCAATGATGTTAGGAGAAGATTTTGCAAATTATCTGGAAGAAATGGATGGATGTTTTGCATTTATCGGTGGCGGCGACCACCCTGCAAACCATCATGGAAAGTTTGATTTTGATGAAAAAGCATTGATCAGTGGTGTCCGTCTCATGCTGACATTTGTAATTGTATAAGATATAGTTCATGAAAATCAGTTGTAGACAGGAACAACATATGATATAATCAAAAACCAACAGAAACACGTATATTTAATAGAAGAAAAGGTAGGGAAATATGAATTTAGTATACCACAGTACAAGAAATAGTGAAGAAACAGCAACCGCCTCTGAAGCTATTTTAAAAGGATTAACAAGCGATGGAGGATTATTTGTACCAGACAGCATTCCAAAATTAAATGTATCGTTGGAAGATCTGACACAGATGTCCTATCAGGAAATTGCTTATGCAGTCATGAAAGAATTCCTTACAGATTTTACAGAAGAAGAATTAAAGACATGCATTAATAATGCATATGACAGTAAATTCGATACAGAAGAGATCGCAGTGACAAAGAAAGTAGATGGAGCATATTATCTGGAATTATTCCATGGAGCAACCATTGCATTTAAAGATATGGCATTATCTATTTTGCCACATTTACTTGTAACATCAGCAAGAAAGAATAATGTAAAGAATGAGATCGTGATCTTAACAGCAACATCCGGAGACACAGGAAAAGCGGCTTTAGCAGGATTTGCAGATGTACCGGGAACAAAGATCATCGTATTCTATCCAAAGTCTGGAGTCAGCCCAATTCAGGAAAAACAGATGGTAACACAGAAGGGTGACAATACATACGTGATCGGAATCAAAGGAAACTTTGATGATGCTCAGACAGGTGTTAAGAAGATGTTCTCTAACAAAGAGTTAGCGAAAGTGATGAATGACAACGGATTCCAGTTCTCATCTGCAAACTCAATCAACATCGGACGTTTAGTGCCACAGGTTGTATATTATGTAAAGGCTTATGCTGATTTATTAAAACAGGGTGCATTAAAGGCCGGAGAACCTATGAATGTAGTCGTTCCAACAGGAAACTTTGGTAATATTTTAGCTTCTTATTATGCAAAACAGATGGGTATTCCAATCGGCAAATTTGTCTGTGCATCTAATAAGAATAAAGTATTATTTGATTTCTTTGAGACAGGAAAATACGATCGCAACAGAGAATTCTATGTTACAACATCTCCATCTATGGATATTCTGATCTCAAGTAACTTAGAGCGTATGATCTATAGAATCGCAGGAAATGATGCAAAACAGTGTGCCAAATTTATGGCAGCATTGACAAAAGACGGTGAATATGTGATCACAGATGCCATGAAAGCAGAATTATCTGAGTTCTTTGGAGCTTTCGGAAGTGAAGAAGAAACAGCAGTGAAGATTAAAGAAGTCTATGACAAAGAAGGATATGTGATGGATACACATACAGCAGTCGCAGCAGTTGCATATGACAAATATAAAGCAGCGACAGGAGATGACAAGACTCCAACAGTGATCGCTTCTACAGCAAGTCCATACAAATTCACAAGAAGTGTTATGGATGCGATTGATCCAGCATATGATGCAGAAGATGACTTTGAATTAGTTGATGAACTTAACAAAGTATCTAAGACAGCAATTCCAAAAGCGATCGAAGAGATCAGAACTGCACCAGTTCTTCATGATACGGTATGTGAGACAGCAGCAATGGAAGACGAAGTGAAGAAGATTCTTGGAATCTAATGAATCATAAAAAAGCAACCCATGGAAGAAAATGGGTTGCTTTTTTTATGCAAAAATGTTATGATAAACCAAGATAGGGAATAAATGGAAGAGAATACAATATCAGATAATTCTAAAAACATATCAACAAGATAAATCTAAGAGGAGATCGATCAGATCTGACAAATCCATTCACGACATATGATGATCGAATGATGATGAATCCAAGGGAAACTGACAATTGAATAAGACCATTTTCCGGCACAGTCCGGGAGGACATATTCCGCCATGATCTGCGGGCAATGAATTTTATGCCATGAACAATAGGATTGAGGTTCTTTTATGATACCACGAAGAGCACAGGGAGCGAACAAGGATATGATAATGAGACTTCTGCATGGTCATGGAGGTGAGTGCAGCCTGTCATAAGAATGAGGGGAGCCGGGAGGCTATGAGACATTTTGTCTGTTGGAGAATGAGGGAAATATAAAGATATGACAAGGAGGTGTTTAACTGTTAAAATAATCTTATAAAAAATTATAAATATGTGTTGGATTTTATAATTTTTATTGGTAGAATAAATTATAAATATTATATGGAGGATTTGTTTATGAGTAAATATTATTCTATCAATAAATTTTCAAAAATATTAGGTGTATCGGCTCAAACATTAAGGAATTGGGATAAAAAGGGTAAACTTCATCCACATCACACTTCCAGT
>ENA-OPZZ01000761-OPZZ01000761.1-human-gut-metagenome-genome-assembly--contig:-NODE-761-length-23540-cov-6.117029_pt1 | contig 23540 bp, 26 predicted proteins | sample MGYA00242487_ERZ504511 | MGnify/ENA primary metagenome ERZ504511 (study PRJEB26092, sample SAMD00036241) | human gut metagenome | host: Homo sapiens | study: EMG produced TPA metagenomics assembly of... | reverse complement strand
ATCGATCGTACTATTGTAGATGATATAATCCGCATCCTTAGCTCCGGCATAAAATTCTTCCATCTGCATATTCATTGTGGAAAGAGAGTTATCATCCTCCGCTCCAAGGTCACTGAAAATATATTTTCCACCGGCGAGTTCGATCATCTTGGATACATAATCTCCTGACTTACGAACATTGGCAGCCCCTACTGAATTGATATAGAAGAAAGCCACTGTCTTTCCGGTAGATTCACTGTCCTCTATTGCTTTCAATTTATCAACCTGTTCCTGAAAAAGTTTGTCTGCAAGTTCTTCTTTTCCAAGAAGAACCCCATATAGCTTCAACCACTCAGTACGGCCAAGCGGATGACTTTCGTAACTTGAATGCTCTACCAGAACCGGGATCCCGAACTGCTCAAGCTTTTCTTTTACTTCCGGTTTATGGTAGATCATTGTAGACTCAATCGCCAGATCACAATTTTTAGACAAAATCAGTTCGTAATCCGGTGCACTGTACTTACCAGCAAAAGAAATACTTCCATCTTCCAGTGCTTTCTTAGCCTCGTCGATATACCATCCGTCAGCATTGGTTCCTGAAAGACTGATACTGTCCAGCCCGTCCAATGCACAGAAAAGATCCATTGCCGATGTTGCCACAAGATAGATATTATCAAGTGGCTGTTTAATAACTGCAATATCACTGTCAAGGCCTTCCGGAGCTTCTTTTCCTTCCGGAACAAGAAGAAACTGCCCATCTCCTGCAATTGTGATAAGTGCATAACCATCTTCATAATAATCTACTGAAAACTGATCTGCATACTGAAGTTCCAGACTGTGATCATATTTTAAGCCAGCCAGATCCTGTCTGACAGCATTGCTTTCTGTTGTTTCTGTTGTCTCTTTTTCTTCAGCCGCCTGAACCAAAGCAGGTGCAGTCGCCATCATAGATGCGGTCAGTGCCGCACATAAAAACATGCGTAACTTTTTTTTCATCTTTATTTTTCAGCCTCTTTGATACTTGCAGAATCAAACTGTAAAGTATATTCAATCTCATGAGGAGTACTCATCGCAACTGTATCTGCTACAACTTCCATTGGATAATCAAATCCATCGACTGGTATTTCAAACACAGAATTACCATCCTTATTAACTGGTTCGTATTTTTCATCACCAATCAGCATATAGTCATAGTACGGACTGCTCCATTCTACAGAAGCGGTCACTTTGCCATCCTTAACTGTAAATCCAGTCGGACTGGTAACGCTTGCTTTACCAGAACCACCTTCCATTTTTACTTCTGCTGTATAGTCTCCGTCTTCCAGTTTCAGATCTTCAGCAGTTACTTTTTTTGCATCAGTTTCTTTTGTATCAGAAGCTTCAGCATCGGCTTCTTTCTGAGGATTTGTTACTTTTACTTTATGATCGTACCATTTGTTCTTCTTTCCGATCAGAGCAACGTCAAATTCTTCGTCAATGGCAGGAACCGGAATGTCAAATCCATAAACTTCTTCGGTATATCCATCACTATAGGTTACTTCATCTGTTGTCGGCTCAAGAATCTCAGCTCCGTCTTTCTGGGCATCATCTGCCTTTCCAACAAAAAGGTTTACAATCTTCTTTGAATTCAGGCTTACATGAATCGTCATTTTACCGTCTTTGACTGTCAGTGTTCCCTTACCGTCATTTGCTTCATTTACATGAAACATGGAGCTGTCGGTATCAAATTCTGCACTGTAAGTACCGTCTTCAAGAACTTCTACTTTTGAAGTATCTTCTTTTTTCTCAGATTCATCCTTTGCTTCATCTGTTTTGGAATCCTCTGTCTTCTCTGTTGTTTCCGCAAAAACAACCGGACTGTAAGCACTGATCATAAGTGCTCCGCTTAATACGCATGCCATCATTGCCACTGAACGTTTCATAATATAAATCCTCCTGATTTTACAGGAAATGCCCGGAAGACAATCAAGCCTTCCGGGCAGTCCCGTTTATTGCATAAATTATTTACACATTACATTATTCTGCTGCAGAATCGTCTGTAACTTCTTCTGCACCATCTGTTGTGTCATCTGCTGCTTCTGCAGTATCATCTGTTGTTTCTTCAGTTGTATCAGCTGTTCCAAGAGAATCAATTGCTGCTTTTGTATGCTCTACGTAAAGATCCTCTACAGCTTCAATTCTTCCAAGTCCAGCGATCTGGCAGTCAACGCTGTCAAATGCACCAGATGCATTGAACTGAGATTTCCAGGAATCGTCATCATCACCAGCCATATCGTTGTTTGCATGGTCACCAGCAACAACCATCAGTGGACGAAGAACAACTTTCTTAAATCCAGCATCTTTAACTTTTGCGATAACAGCCTGGCATTCTGTATCTTCCGGTTCACCTTCTACAGTACCAATGAAAGCATTTGTGAATCCAAGGTCATTCATCTGTGTCTGCATCTGATCATATGTTACATTTGCTGTATGGGAAGTACCATGTCCCATGAATACAAATGCTGTTCCATCTTCTGCAGCAGCTTCCATACTGTCATATCCAGCTTCTTTGCAGGCTTCATCTGTGATAGCCTGTGCAACAGCTTTCTTATCATCGTTAATTACAGTAGCGTCATCACCAACTTCGCCAAGCATTGGCTCTGCGATTGCAACAGATTCAAATTTATCTTTGTATTCTTCGATTGCTTCTGTCATTTCATCATATTCAGCACCATGCATCAGATGTGTAGGCTGAACAACAAGATTTTTAACGCCATTATCAACTGCACGGTCAAGTGCCTGCTGCATATTGTCAATCACTTCATCATCTCTTGCTTCTACATGGTTGATGATGATCTGTGCTGTAAATGCACGTCTTACAGACCAATCCGGATATGCTTCCTGCAGTTTGTCTTCGATTCCTTTGATATCCTCAGCACGGCTGTCGTTGAAGGATGTACCAAAGCTTACAACAAGAAGTTCGTTCTCACCGATTTCATCCTGGTTACGAGGATCATCTTTGGATGCATCACCAGTGTCACGTCCGAAGTAATCCGGATCAGCTTCTTCGCCTTCAACCAGTTCCTTCTGAGCGTCTGTCAGTTTATCCCATGCTTCTTTGGCAGCTTTGCAGTCTTCATCTGTTGTATCAGTTCTTTCCTGAACATAGATCTTGTCGATCAGTGCTGCTACTTCATCTGCTGCTTTCTGATCATCATCGGAAGCTTCTTCTGTATCAGCGGTTTCTGCATCATCTGCTGTTTCTTCTGTTGCTGTCTCAGCAGTGTCATCAGAAGCGTAGATGCTTGCAGATCCCATCATTGTGACTGTTGCTACAGTCATTGCAATTGCCAGTGCTTTTACAGTTTTGTTTTTCATGTTTTTTTCCTCCTGTACCTGTTTTCTCATGAAAATTAAAATGAATAACAAAGTACGGCAGCAAGCCTGGTCAAAAAATATTTTTCGGAGAAATACTATATTTCCCAATAAAAAAACTCCTGCACCGGGCTAGAGTTTCTGGATTATGGTACAACCAATTACTCGTGATCCGGAATTTAAAATCCCCGTACCAATAGCAGGCAGGTTTCCTGACTTACAGATCAATACACCCGAATCGTCTTCCCAGTTTCCCAGTGACTGTGCATACACACATGATTCTGCATTCCCTGTATACAGTGACGAGATCGTACAGGACTTACACCTGTTTCCCTTTTAACTGAAGGCTATTTGATTATCTAACATCAGCACCTGTTATTTTTATTATTCAATTTCTTACAGAATACCACTATTTTGGTCAATTTACAATAGGGCAGTTATTTTTTTAACACTAAATCGCACAACGGAAGCAGATACAAAAACACTGCAAATAAGACGCTGTATCCCGGTGCACCTGCTGCTGTAAGCGGAACAGCACACACGATCGACCACGGCACCAAAGGTGCTATGATCACTGCACTGTCCTCCAGATTATTGGCAAAACGCAGCTTATCCGGTTCTGTTCTGCTGCAGAGCTGATCTGTAAGCATGATTGCCAGTGTCTGATTACATGCCATAACGCTTGTCAGGATTGATGTGACAAGCACTGCAAAATATGGTTTTGTCCTGTCGGCAAGCAAACAGACCATTTTCTGAAATCCATTCAGGATTCCTGTTGCCTGAAAAATACCTGAATAAGATGAAGAAATGCATACGATTGCTCCAACCTTCAACATCGAAGTGATACCACCTCCATTCAGCATTGCCGCTACCGTCACATCTGTAGAATGGAAACCATTCAGAAGAAGTTCAGGAAGTTCCGTAAATGCCATATTCTGAAGGCCAATACAGACAGGAATTGCAGTAACTATACTGGCGATCATCGCGATTTTCACCCCTGCCTGCACAACAGACAACAGCAGAATCACCGCTGCAGGCAGCAATGCAATCCAGCTGTGCCGGAACTCACTGCCAAAAGCATGTCCAAGATCCGGCATCTCTGTTTTTCCATGAAGCTGTATGCTGACAGTCAGATAAAGAATACAGGTAATGGTAAATGGTGCCAATGCACTTTTGATCATATTTTTTATATTTGTATAGATACCTGTCTCCGTCAGCTCCGCCACCAGAAGTGCACTTGTCGAAACAGGAGAACAACGATCTCCGAAATATACCCCGGAAAGAATTGCACCACCGGTCATCCATGAAGGAATTCCAAGTGCAGAAGCCATCGTTGCACATACAACGCCAATCGTAGCTGCCGTACCAAGAGCAGTTCCTGTCAGGACTGAGATCAGACAATTCAGAAGAAATGTCATCAGCAAAAATGTCGATGGTTTTATCAGATGCACGGTATAACAGATGATTGCAGGAATTGTTCCAGCCTGTCGCCAAAGTGCTGTCAGCATTCCGATCAGTATAAATGTGAGCAGAATATTTTTTACTTTCCAGACTCCCTGTAATGCCATCCTGCTAATCTGTCTCCAGCTATATCCCTGTTTTTTTCCATACAGGCCGAAAATGATCAGACCTGCCAGAAGAGCATATAATATAGATTTTCCCGTTATGATGCATATAATGAGCAAAGCACAGAAAATCCCAATCGTCAGAACTTCCATGATCGTTTTCCTTTCATATTTAATGCGTTGTCATAATAACATGGATGAAAGGAATTGTAAAATCCTGTATTTACCCTAAAAGACCCGGAAGAATCCTCCCAGGTCTTATTTGATATTTCTTTGTTGTTATGAATTTTTACAGGACGCCTCACATGGACAGTCAAAGCTCGGATTGAATGCATAGAAGTTTTTCGCATCCAGCTGTTCCTGTACGGAACGAAGTGCTTCCCCGAAACGCTGGAAGTGTACGACTTCTCTCGCACGTAGAAAACGAATCGGATCTGCAATTTCAGGAATGTCACGGACAACTCGAAGAATATTATCGTACGTTGCCCGGGCTTTCTGTTCCGCAGCAAGGTCTTCAAACAAATCTGTGATCGGATCACCTTTACTCTGGAATTCACATGCATTGAAAGGAACTCCACCGGCTGCCTGTGGCCATACACCTACTGTGTGATCAATATAATATGGCCCAAAACCACTTTTTTCAATTTCTTCCATAGAGAGATCTTTTGTCAGCTGATGAACGATCGTGGAAACCATTTCCAGGTGTGCCAGTTCCTCAGTGCCAATATCATTCAGCACTGCCATGGCCATGCGATTTGGCATAGTAAAACGCTGAGAAAGATAACGCATAGATGCTCCGATCTCGCCATCCGGGCCACCATACTGACTCATGATGAACTGGGCGATCTTTGCATTTGGAGTCTTAATATTTACCGGATACTGCAGTCTTTTTTCATAATTCCACATAAACTATCTGCACCCTCCTTCCGTTTCCCATGGGAATGGCTGCTGCACCCATTTCCATGTATCCCCACCAGATTCCAGTGCAGCATCTACTGTCAGTGGGCCATAACACTGCGCATATTCTTTCAGCAGTTTCTGGCGTTCCTGTTCACACTCCTGATAAAAGGAGATTGCCTCTTCACAGCATGGATGTGTATCCAGATAAAGCAGAACATCATTTACTGCAAAACTGACTTCGTTGATACGGTTCATTAATTTTTCTTTTGCAGTACACTGATTGCGATACATCATCTCTGCCCACCTCTCTTTCCACAAAATGGTTTACAGAGCTGCGGAAAAACAGTTCCGACCTTCAACGCATATCCAAGATCATATGTCGTAGTAAATTTCTGGCAGGGAACATACGCCATGGCTGCTTCCATCTGATCGATGTGTGTATACATTTCCGCATCTCTGGTTTTGGCATCCGGAAGGTGACACGGACATGGCGAAGGGCGGGATGGCTGATTTCTGGAATTATTCCGGCAGGAACACTGCTGCCCGGACATCATCTCTTTTGCCATTCCACAGGTTGCATTATATGGGCGGCCACATGGACGGTTCATCTGATAATTTTCCATGAGCAAATCCTTTCTGTCACAAATAATATGTCTCTATATTTTATGACATAAATATGGAATGGTGCGCATATCTGCCCATAAAAACAGCTCCCTTCACCGGGGAGCTGCACATTTCTTATCGCATTACTCAATCACATATGCATCTACGATTTCTCCGTAATATGCAATGTGTGTATCTCTGTTTGCACCTGAAAATGAACTTTCTACATTCTGTGGGTAAAACTTCTCTCTGTTTTCCTCTGTCATGGCCTCTGTATCCTGTGTCTGTTTATAGACTACTTTGCATTCCAGTGTCAGTGGAAGTTCTTTTACTCCCGGGACAGAAATTGTTTCCGGTTCTTCGTAAGTCAGACCAATTTCTTTCGCTTTATCTACATCTCTTCCTGATTTTGCCCCACAGTATCCAAGAATTTTTTTTGCACTGTCATCCAGTGGAATATTAACCGTAAATTCGCCATTCTTCTCAAGAAGACTTCTTGTAAAACGACTTTCTCTGACAAATGTAATAAAAACTGGTTTTCCCCATTCTACGCCAACCATTCCCCAGGAAATTGTCATAGAGTTCACTCTGCCATCTGCTTTTCCGGTAATCAGCACTCCATTTTTTACTCCGTTCAAAATTTCTCCCATATGTTCAAAAACATCTATTTTTTTCTTCATGATCTTATTTTCCTCCTGTTAGTTTACATACATTTCTTTTGTCCTTTATCTTAAGATAAAAAACAGGAATCTGCAAGTATTTTGTACTTTATCATTCACGTTTTTAAATGTATAATAGAAGTACTTTAACAAAGGAGTTCAGAATCATGTCACCATCAAAATCCAAAAATCTTACCCCTTCCTATGCAGTCATCCAGGGACTGTACTGGATGTATTTTGCAGCAATCATGAGTTTTTCCGGTTTTTTTCTTCTTTCCGGTGGATTTACCAATACTCAGATTGGAATCCTTGCAGCTATAGCAGGACTTCTGTCTGCAGTACTGCAGCCTGTCCTTGCAGGTTACGCTGACCAGCCACAAAGCCCCTCCCTGAAAAAACTGATCCAGATGCTGTATTTTCTTCAGCTGATCCTTGTGATCGGATTATTTTTATCCCATTCTCTCATACTTACCGGACTTCTTTATGGTTCCAGTATTGCCCTGCTGCAACTGATGACTCCTTTTATTAATTCCCTTGGAATGGAAAGCATCAATCAGGGACATTCTCTCAATTTTGGTCTTGCACGTGGAATGGGATCTGTCGCTTATGCCTGTATCTGTTACATTCTGGGGATCATTACGGTAAAAGCCGGACCTGTTTCCATCCCGATCACTGTAATTGTCCTTACCCTGCTGTCTCTTGGTATCCTTATTCTTTTTCCATTTTCCAAAGCAAAATCAGACAGCACTGCCACGAATGCTCCCAAAAGCAGCTCAGACAGTAATCCAATACTTTTTTTCAGGAAATACAAACGTTTTTCCCTGGTACTGCTCGGATGTATCTTTATCTATCTCAGCCATGTTCTGCTGAATAACTTTAATTTTCAGATTGCCCTGGCAAAAGGGGGCGGAAGTGCAGAAATGGGAACAGCCTCAGCAATCGCCGCCATATGTGAATTGCCAACGCTTTTCCTTTTTGGCTATATCATCCGCAAATTTCGCTGTGACCTTCTGCTAAAAACTGCCGGTATCTTTTTCACGATAAAAGCACTTGGCACGCTGCTTGCTCCGGGTATTCCGGTATTTTACGGCGTACAGATTTTTCAGATGCTCGGATGGGGACTTATGACTGCAGCTTCTGTTTATTATGTAAATGCCCTAATGGAACCGGAAGACGCAATCAAGGGGCAGGCCTATTTCACAATGGCATATACCCTTGGAAGCGTACTTGGTTCTTTTCTTGGCGGAACACTCATCGACCTTGCCGGAGTACACGCAATGCTGCTCTTCTCAACAGTCTCTGCATTCATTGGTGCACTGATCGTACTAATCTTTGCTGAACGTACTTCAAAATAATATTCCAAAAAACACCGCAAACAGATACTACTTCCATCTGTCTGCGGTGTTTTTCATTTGTTATTTTTCATTTATTATTTTTCATTTGTTTCGTTTCCATCTGCTCTGTTTATTCGCACAAATCTCATTCCACTGACAATTCCCACAGATTTCCACCCGTTTTCCTGACTCGATCACATTTTTCTGCACATTTTCCACAAATTCCTGAAATCTCATCTGTGCTTTTTCACTGAGTCCGCATGCTTCAAGCACTTTACGGTCATAGGCTTCCACCAGACCGGCACTCACGCAACTTCCCTCTTTCAGATTCGGACACTCTTTACAGATTTCATCTCCGGATACGGTAAGCTCAATATCTGCGCCTTTTTCAAAAAACTCCAGCATCTTCTGCATATTTACTGTGAATCCGTCACTGTAGCCTTTTCCTTCAAAATACGCAAGACACATTCCATGATGCGGTCTTAAACAGATCATGCTACAAATTTGCGGAGCTTTCTGGAAAGACCATAAGCCAGAACAATTTTAATAATATCCGGAATAATAAATGGAATGACACACCATCCCAGAACAGTTGCAAGACCAACGGCACCATTCGCTCTGCTGTAAACGATCATAAACCATGCAGTACCAAAAGCATAGCATACGATCAGTCCTACGATCATGGACACAATCTGCATTACGGATTTCTTACCCGGAAGTTTTTCCATTGCCCACATAACAAGGGCAGAAAACAGAAAACCAATAATATATCCGCCAGTTGTTCCAGCAAGAACACCAATACCTCCAGAAAATCCTGCAAATACCGGTACTCCAATTGCTCCAAGCAGAATAAATACCAATATGGAAAGTGTTCCTCTTTTTCCACCAAGGACACCTACCGCTACAAAAACGCCAAACGTCTGCAGTGTAAACGGAACAGCTGTCGGAATGGATATCCAGGAACAGATTGCCATAATAACTGCAAATACGGCAATGTACACAATATCATAAGTTTTACTTCTGGTTGCTGCTATTGTACTCATTTTTTTCTCCTCCTCGTGATGACAGTTCTATCTGTTATCTATTTAACAATTTAACACAGGCCTTTTCAATTGTCAACTTAATATAAAAAAGAGGTTTACATTTTAAAAATTATATTCTTAAATGTAAACCTCTTTTTATAATATTATTTATCGTCAACTATTTTTGTTGATGTACATAAATCTCCATCTGGTTATATGGAATCACAATTCCGTTAGCATCAAATTCTTCTTTTATCTTCTGATTCAGGCGCCATTTCGTTGGCCAGTAACGTTCTGTCGACACCCAGACACGCAAGCCCATGATCACTGCACTGTCTGCAAGCTCGTCCACAAACACAACCATTTCTTTTGTGTCGCTTTTGGTATCTGCATCTTCTCTGAGAATTTTCTCAATGATTCTCTTTGCCTTCTGAATATCTGCCTCATAGGAAATTCCAACTTTGATCTCAAGTTTACGATTCTCCTTGGCCGTTACATTTATGATCGTACTGTTTGACAGTGTTCCATTTGGTACCACAATTTTTTTATTGTCAATGCTCAGAAGTGTTGTATAGCAGATCTCAATCTTGGCGACCGTACCCTCACACCCGTTTGACTGATCCTGAATGATATAATCTCCAACTACAAAAGGTTTAAAAAGCAACAAAAGAACTCCTCCTGCCAGATTTGCAAGACCTCCCTGTAGTGCCAGACCAACCGTCACACCTGCCGTACCAAGCAATGCCGCTACAGAAGATTCCTTTACACCAAGGCTTACTGCAATATTGATGATCAGAAGGACATACAAAACCGCTTTCCCGGCAGAAGAAGCAAACTGTATCACACCAGCATCCACATTGGCTCTCTCCAGAGATCGTCTCATAACATTCAATATCCACTGAATGATTTTTCGTCCCACGAAGAACACAATTACTGAAAGAACAACTTTAATACAAAAGCCCATAACTGCCGGAACCTGGTTTTCCATATACTGTTTAAAATTCAACAGATCTTTCAGACTATCCTTCACACCGTCAATTCCCATTTCCTGCAGACCTTCATCTACTTTACTGACAGTTTCACTGACTGTATCCATAAAAAATCCCTTTCTTTTTTCAATCTGTAATTGTATCTATCATACATCTCTGATATTTTCTTTTGTATTTATTAATATACCATGATTTTTCTGCAAAAACTATTTTAAATATTTAAAAATCCCATATACAGTGATATAATGGAAACACTTATAATAATTATATTCTTTTTTACGGAGGAAAGCATGCATATTATAATTGTCGGGTGCGGCAAAGTTGGAAGCACCCTTGCAGAGCAATTACAGGAAGAGGATACTGATCTTACTCTGATCGATACAGATGCAGACGTTATCAACAATCTCACCGAAGATATTGATGCCATGGGGATTGTTGGAAATGGAGCCAGCATCAATACACTTATGGAAGCCGGCGTCAAAACTGCTGATATCATGATTGCAGTCACCGCTTCTGATGAATTAAACCTGCTCTGCTGTCTGATTGCACAGAAAACCGGACATTGTCAGACCATTGCCCGTGTACGCAATCCAATTTACAGTAAAGAGATTGGTTTTATTCAGGAACGCCTTGGTCTTTCCATGATCATCAATCCAGAACTGGCCACTGCCAGAGAAATCTCAAGACTTCTGCGTTTTCCGGCAGCCATCAAAATCGATCCATTTTCAAAAGGACGTGTAGAACTTCTCAAGTTTAAAGTTCTCCCGGAATTTGAATTGGATGGAATGTCAGTTTCCCAGATCACAGACAAATATCGCTGTGATGTTCTGTTTTGTGCCATTGAAAGTAAAACGACCTTAAGCATCCCGGGCGGTGATCATCTGGTTCACAATGGCGATTTTATCTCTATTATCGCAACACCCAAAAATACAGCTCTTTTCTTTAAAAAGATTGGGCTGAAGACACATCAAGTCAAAAATACTCTGATCATTGGCGGCGGCACAATTTCCTATTATCTTGCCAAAGCCCTTTCTGATCTGAAGATCAGTGTTAAGATCATTGACAAGAACAAAGAGCGCTGTGAAGAACTCAGCGAGATGCTTCCAAATGCCACAATTATCTGCGGTGATGGTACAGACCGCGCACTTCTCATGGAAGAAGGTCTTTCCACAGTAGAATCCTTTGTCACACTCACAAACATGGACGAGGAAAACATTTTCCTGTCACTGTCTGCAAAAAATATGACACAGGCCAAACTGATTGCCAAAGTAAACCGTCTTCCTTACAAAGACGTTATCGATGAGTTGGATATTGGAAGTGTGATCTACCCGAAATATATTACCTCTGATTCTATTCTCCGGTATGTACGTGCCATGCAGAATACTATCGGAAGTAACGTAGAAACCCTTTATCATGTGCTTGACAATCAGGCGGAAGCGCTTGAATTTATCATTCGTGATAATTCTCCTGTTGTGGGAATTCCACTTTCCAAACTGAATCTGAAAAACAATCTTCTTGTTTGCTGCCTTACACGTGAGGGGACTGTCAGAATTCCAAGAGGACAGGATTCCATTCAGATTGGCGACAACGTGATCATTGTCACAACCCATAAGGGACTTCGCGATATCCGCGATATTCTGGCATAAGAAGGGATGTATACAGATGAATTTTCGAATTATTGCTTATATCGTTGGATGGGTGTGTAATTTTCAGGCAATGTTCATGGTTCTTCCATGTATCACGGCTCTCATTTATCAGGAACATGAATTTTTCGCTTTTCTGATTTCCATGATTGTCTGCCTGATCGTAGGTCTTCCACTGACTATCCGAAAACCTAAGAACAAAGTTTTTTATACCAAAGACGGATGTGTTGCAGTAGCTTTGAGCTGGTTTGCACTTTGTATTTCCGGTGCAGTACCTTTTGTCCTCAGCGGTGCTATCCCACATCCAATCGATGCTTTTTTTGAGACAGTATCTGGGTTCACAACAACCGGATCCAGTATCCTGACAGATGTGGAAGTTCTCCCTCATTGTATTCTGATATGGAGAAGTTTCACACACTGGATCGGTGGCATGGGGGTTCTTGTATTCTTGCTCTCACTGCTACCACTTGCCGGCGGGTATCATATGAATCTGATGAAAGCCGAAAGCCCTGGTCCTTCCGTCAGCAAACTGGTTCCAAAAGTTCAGCAGACCGCCAAAATTCTTTACACGATTTATATTGGAATGACACTGTTCCAGATTATTCTTCTTCTGATTGGCAGAATTCCTCTGTTCGATACCCTGTGTATTTCTTTTGGTACAGCCGGTACTGGTGGATTTGGTATCGTCAATGACAGTATGGGAAGCTACAGCACCTACTGTCAGGTTGTCACAACGATTTTTATGATTCTTTTTGGAGTCAACTTTTCTGCATATTATCTTCTTCTTACGAAAAAGTTTGTGCAGGCATTTAAATTTGAAGAAGTACGTTATTATTTTGGAATCATTCTCGCTGCAATCCTTGTGATCGGATTAAATACAGCTCATCTGTTCCGCAATCTGGGTGAAGCATTTCAACAGGCAGCCTTTCAGGTTGGTTCTATCATTACAACAACCGGTTTTTCCAGCACAGATTTCAGCCAGTGGCCCTCTTTGTCCAAAACGATTCTCGTACTTCTGATGTTTGTCGGTGCATGCGCCGGAAGTACCGGTGGCGGAATCAAAGTTTCCCGAATTTTGATTCTATGTAAAGCAGCCAAAAAAAGAATTCCAGTTATATCGGCACCCGAATGCAGTCAAAAAAATCAAAATGGATGAAAAAACGATTGGACATGATATCATCAGATCTACAAACATTTATCTGAGTGTATATCTCCTGATCTTAGCAGCTTCTGTCCTTATTATCTCTCTGGATAATTTTGATCTTATTACAAACTTTACAGCAGTCACCGCAACATTGAATAATATCGGTCCTGGTCTGGAAATTGTAGGCCCGATGGGGAACTTCAGTTCCTTTTCCTATCTTTCCAAATGTGTGTTAATTTTTGACATGCTTGCCGGACGATTGGAAATTTTTCCTCTGATGCTTCTTTTCTTTAAAGGAACCTGGAAGAAATTCTAGTTCACAATTTTTTCAAATTTATACCATATTTTTTTCACATTTATTAGGTATATTAATATGCATAGAAGGTGCATGCCTTCTATAAAATATTTTTCTTTTTCATACGCGCCGGTACGAAAGTACCGGCCTCCTTCCATTTATGGAACTTTTTTTATTTACGCAACGTCAAAAGCTCTGTCGTATCAATCACTGATACAACAGAGCTTTTTATTACTGTAAATTATCGCTGATCGTCTGCCAGATACTGCTGTTTTCAAATCCCAGCTTCCACTGTGCAACGCCCGCAAGATTATATTTCAGAATCAGTTTCACTTTCTCCGCAATCGATTGTGCATCTTCCAGCCAAATCTGATACGTTGAATTATCTTTTTCAAATGTTGCATAATTCTGACTGACACTTCCGTCCCATACAGCTTCAACGCCATTTTCAGTAAGGACATTCTGTGCTTCATCCATTCCAATCGCCTCACTGGTCAGAGCCCCACCAGTTGTTTTCCAAAGTCTTGTATAAAACGGAATTGCAAGAACTGTTCTTTCTGCCGGCGCTTCTGCAATCGTATCCTGCACGCCCTGCTCCACCCATGGAAGAGAGGCCACAGATCCGGCATCTGACCCTACATAATGTTCATCATACCCCATAATAACAATATAATCTACCACCAGTCCTTGTTCTCTGCGGTCATAATGGCTGGTAAAATCTTCCGGAACCGGATTATCTACTGAAAGAACAAGATTATTCTTATGACATTCAATAGAAAGTTCTCTTAAAAATTCCAGGAAATGAGGTCCCGCATCTTCACTGAGTGTCTCGAAATCCACATTTATACCATCTAGCCCAACGGTAGTTGCTGACTGAATCAGCTGCTGAATCATATTTTGTCTGGATGACAACTGTGAAAGTGTATCCGTTGTACTCACTTCTGCCGTAAAATTATCAATCAGTCCCCAAACCTTTAATCCGCGTTCATGTGCAAGTGCCACATAGTCCGCCGACGCAATATTTCCTATATTTCCTGCTGTGTCCTGAATATAATACCATGTAGGAGAAATTACATTTACACCGCTGACATTTGCAATCGTGTCCGCCAGATATGCATTTGCATCCTGACTTGTCACCTGATGCCAGCTCATATTTACTTTTCCATCCATAGTAAGATAGGTATATTCCTCTTTCTCAAATGATCTCTCAAAATCTTTTGTCTCAGCAGATGCTATCGTATCCTTCTGAACATATCCTATATAGCCATCCATTGTAGCAACCTGGGCCCAGTCTTCCAGTTCTTCCAGAAAGATTAATGTATCCCCCGTCTTCACATCTGTCAGGATCGGAGACTTGATTCCACCCTGATAACGGATACTTGTATCTTTTTTAGCTGTCGTTGTCTGCACTCCGGTAAATCTGTACTGGATTGCAACTCTGTTCGGATTTTCATATACATAGGCATCCAGGTCTGTAAATTTCTGCACGAAACCAAGACGCAGATAAACTGTTCCATCCTTCAGCCATACATCGCCTTCTCCGCTCTCTGCTGCCGGATAATACTGCAATTCAGAAGGTGTCGCATAAAGTACTTGCTGGTCAGCACTATCCCAGTAATATCTCTGATTCAGATATGTATTTACCATATCAAGTGGAAGATATATCTGATCTCCTGACATCAATGCGCGTTCTTCCATGATTTCAGTTCCCAGAACAACTGCCATTTCCCCATCTCCGGGCTGTCCATAATATTCTGTAAGATTCATTCTTTCTTTTGTAGGAATATATTTCTTAATAAAATGCATTCCCAGCCCCATAACTGCCAGCACTAAAATCAATATGCAGACAATTACGACAGGCATGTGTTGATTTCTCGTTTGTTTTTTTGCCTGATGCTTCATCTGTTTCTCCCTTTAATTTCAGATAAGATCTGTAACCATTCTGTGTTGCGCTTCTTTTTTTCTTACGTATCGTAACACTTTTTATGCTATTCTCAGTAACCTGATTATTACATATACTTTTTTATTATAACATGCTTTACTATATAATGTCTTAACTAATTATAAATTTTCAAATATTTCCTGTACAGAATCATTACCTCAGATTTTTTAATTTTGTGCAGGATTTTCCGGTCTGGTTAAGTACGAGAGGGGAAACTGCACTTGTACCGGAAAATCGCTGCAATCATCTTATGTATATAAAAGCAGGTATTTATCATCTTCTGTTTTTGGGAAGTTCCCTGATATGTTCAAAGTTCACTTTTGCAATCCTGCCTTCTTCATCTGCAGTATAATCCCTCATGTAACCACCGTCTTCTGCGATCATACAGGCTTTCGCAATACATTTCGGTGTACTGGGATTTCCATTCAGAAAAAGCCTGACACCTTGTTTCCGATAATCTTTTAATTCATCCTTCAAAGGTTTCAATGACTTTTTACTGCATTTACTGTGTGACATATTTTATTTTTTTCGGCCCTCCTTTCCTGAAATTAATTTTAGAAAACACCTGATAGGTTCAAGAAAAAATAATCCTCCGTATAATTGAATTTAATCTTATGGTGGGATTTCCACACTGCCCCAGCAAGAACGCTGTATGATATGTTGTATTACCGGCAATGATATGGAAGGAAAATGTATTGTGTAAGTTTTGCTTCTAATCTGTTCTTCAGCTATATGACGAATATTTTTTCTTATTCCTCATTATACAGAGTTCCTTTGTTTATGCAAGCCTTTTTAGCACTTTATCTAAAAATTCCCAATTAATTTCTAAATATTTTATAAATAGACAAGTTCTATTTCTTTACATTTTCTATGATTGTGGTATATAATATGTCATATTAATAAGTCATGGACTATATAGCCTGTCGTTCTGATATTTTCATATAATATAGCAGAGACAGGTGCATAAGAATAGGATGTGATCATAATGAAAATAGAAAAAATCAATGAAAATCAAATCCGCTGTACATTAACCCGAGAAGATCTCGAAAGCCATCAGGTTAATCTCAAAGAGCTGGCTTATGGTTCCGAAAAGGCAAAAAAACTTTTCCGCGATATGATGCAGCAGGCACAGATACAGTTCGGTTTTGAGGCTGATAATATTCCTCTCATGATCGAAGCAATCCCGGTCAATTTGGACAGTGTCATCCTCATCGTTACTAAAGTAGAAGATCCGGAAGAACTGGATACTCGTTTTTCCAAATTTTCACCATATAAGGACAATGCTCAGGCAGAACCACTTCAACTTGACGGAGCAGACAACATTATTGATATCTTCCAGAAAATATGTGAGGCAAAAATGAAAGGTACTACTCGCAAGCAGGCCAATCAGAAAGAAACTTCTGAGAAATCTGCTGCCTCTTCTGAAACACCGACAGTTGATCTGATCCGGTTGTTCAGCTTCTATCATTTGGATGATGTCATCGCTGCTGCACACGGTCTGAATGGATTTTTCACAGGCAAAAATACTCTTTATAAAGATTCTTCAGACGGTCGTTACCAGCTTGTCCTTCATCAGTCTGAATACTCACCAGAAGAATTCAACAAAGTTTGCAATATTCTTTCTGAATATGGATCCGGCAGAGCATTTTCCGCAGCCGGTGAAGCTCATCTGAAGGAACATGGAGAACTGATTTCTTCCAGTGCCCTTCAGCAACTTACACAGCTTTGATAAACACCATGACTTATAAAATACAAAAAAGACTGGCCCGAAAGCCAGTCTTTTTATGCGGTAAATCCGTGCTTATTCACCAAGGAAATCATTGATCTGCTGAACCAGAACATCTACGTCCATTCCATGAACCATAGCTGCTTCTTCCAGAGATTCCATCTGTGAAGACGGGCATCCAAGGCAGTGCATACCAGCTCTCATGAGAATTGGTGCAATATTAGGATCTAAAGTAATTAACTGGCCAATCAGCATGTCTTTTGTAACTTTTGCCATTGTAAATTGCCTCCTTTAATATGGAATTCTTAAAATTCCCGACTATAATTTATTATAATATAAAAGTTAGAAGCGGTCAACCAAAAATATCGATTTTTTTGCTTGTTCACAATTTTATACTTGTAATCCATAAAGATATATATTAGAATAACGATATAGAACCTGTAAAGGTACTAACGAGAATAAAGGAGGATACTATAATGGCATATGTAATTTCTGACGAATGTGTAAGCTGTGGAACATGCGCAGCTGAATGTCCAGCTGAAGCAATTTCTGAAGGTGCAGAGCATTTCGAAATCGATGCTGATGCTTGCCTTGACTGTGGAACATGCGCTGATGCCTGTCCTACAGAAGCTATTCACCCAGCTGAATAATTTCATTCATATCAACCAAAAAGCTGCAGCGTCTGCTGCAGCTTTTTTATATTCCGTTACTTATCCCGGTGCCTTCGTCCAGACTTTTTCTCAGCAGCAGCTGCTGCCTCTTTTCGTGCAAGCTGCTGTCTGCGTATCGCATAATCAAGCGATCTGCATCTTTCTTCATCTTCATTCTGTGCCTTCAGTTCCTGCGTGATCAGTCTTTCAAGAATCGCCTGAAATTCTAAGATCTTATCATTTTTCCCCTCGTCTTTTTTGGATATTTTTTCTTTTAAATCCCTGTCTGTTTTTACTTCAGCATGATCTATGACTTCTCCTTCCAGAAGTGTTGATGCACTTTCTCCAAATCCGGTCATAGATGCTGTTATCTGAGGGATCAGGTTCTTGATTGCCCGAAGCTGCAATCCTCTTTTCTTCAGTTCTTTAATATTCAAAAAAAAGTTGAATATCATATCCGGTGTAATAACGGTGTCCCAATTCGTTTCTGTGAATCTGTAGTTCCAGTTCCTCTTCCCAGTATCGCAGGACATATGACTTGACTCCAGTCATTTCCACCGCCTGTCTGACTGTATATCGTGTCTCCATCATGCACCTCCTTATGAACTTCATTACATTTTATTATAAAAAGTAACCCTTACGAATTCAACAAAAAACGTTCGACAAAAAAGCAGGCATCCACCTCAGAACTATGTTTATTCTTCGGTAAATACCTGCTTTCTGCTTTTTTATTATTTCTTCATGTTTACAAACTGTGTATATCTTGGCAGCCATACCAGTTCAATCGTTCCGATTGGACCATTTCTTTGTTTGGCAATGATTACTTCTGCAATATCTTTCTTCTCTGTATCTTTGTGATAATAATCATCGCGATACAAAAACATAACGACATCGGCATCCTGCTCAATCGCACCAGACTCTCGAAGATCCGAAAGCATCGGTCTGTGATCCGGTCTCTGTTCAACCGCACGACTAAGCTGCGACAGTGCAATGACCGGTACACTCAGTTCCCTGGCAAGTGCCTTAAGCGAACGAGAGATATCAGAAATTTCCTGCTGACGTGAATCACTTTTGCCACTGCCACTCATCAACTGAAGATAGTCGATCATAATGATTCCAAGATTATGTTCCAGTTTATATTTTCGACATTTGGATCGCATTTCCGCAATACTGATTCCCGGTGTATCATCAATGATCAGGTTGGAACGTCCAATGATATCCGCTCCTTCCACCAGCTTTGTCCAGTCCTCATCTTTCAGATTGCCGGTACGCATATTCTGTGAATCGACATGCGACTCCATCGCCAGAAGTCGGTTTACAAGCTGTTCCTTTGACATTTCCAGACTGAATATCGCAACCGTAACATCTTTACGAAATGCCATATACTGTGCAATGTTCAGAACAAATGCAGTTTTACCCATAGAAGGACGTGCTGCGATCAAAACCAGATCTGACGGATGCATACCTGACGTCTTGTAATCCAGATCGATAAATCCTGTCGGAATACCGGTTACACTGCCTTTCAGTTTGGATGCCTTCTCAATGTTGTTGATTGCATTCAACACAACCTGCTGAATCGGTACATAATCCCCGCCAATACTTCTCTGCAGAATATTAAACAGTTTCTTTTCCGACTCTTCAAGAATCATCTCTGTACTTTCTTTTTCCAGATAACAGGTATTTGCAACATCTTCTGTCGCTTTGATGAGACGACGCAAAAGTGCTTTTTCACTTACAATGTTGGCATAATACTTCACATTGGCAGAAGTAGGAACTGCCTCAATAAGCTCTCGTACATATTCCATACTGCTGATATCCGGAGGAAGATCTTTTTCTTTCAGTCGATTCTGCAGAGTGATCAGATCAACCGGCTTCCCTTCATTACAAAGCTCTACCATTGCATCAAAAATAATGCCATACTGATTCTGATAAAAGTCATCACTTGTCAGGATTTCCGATGCAATCAGAATCGCATCTCTGTCAAGGAGCATGGCGCCGATGACAGACTGCTCTGCCTCAATACTGTGAGGCGGTATTCTTTTTATCAGCGCTTCTTCCATAGCAGATTCTCCTTACTTATGCTTCTTTGATCCATACTTTCAGACTTCCGGTTACTTTAGGATGCAATTTCACCGGAACCTGTGTCACACCGAGATTTCTGATCGGACTTGGCAGTTGAAGTTTCTTTTTATCAATATCCAGCCCAAGCTGAACTTTGGCTGCTTCTGAAATTTCTTTGGAAGATACAGATCCGAAAGTTCTTCCGCCTTCTCCTACTTTCAGTGTCAGAATGATTTCTTTTGTTTCAAGATCTTTTGCAAATGCCTGTGCTGACTCAAGATTTTCCTGTGCAACTTTTTCTGCATTGGCTTTCTGAAGTTTTAGGTCATTCAGATTCTTCGGAGTAGCCTCTAATCCCAGTTTTTTCGGAAGAATCATATTTCTTGCATATCCGTCACTTACATTTACAATGGCGCCTTTTTTACCAAGTGCCTTTACGTCTTCTAATAAAATTACTTTCATTTCTTGCCTTTTTCCTCCTGATACAACTCATCTATAATTTCTTTCAGCATATCCTGTACTTCGTCAATCGGACGTTTTACCTGTGCGCCGGCGATATTAATATGTCCGCCACCGCCAAGTTTTTCCATCATTACCTGTACATTAACTTCATCGATTGCACGGGCACTGACATAAACTTCTTTATTATATGTGGTCAGTACAAATGATGCTTTTACACCGGCAATATTCAAAAGTTCATTTGCCGCCTGTGCACCGACAACTGTCGGACTTTCCAGTCCCTCACTCGGACATTTTGCAATAGCAAAGCATCCTCTGTAGATTTCTGCTGTTCGAACAGCTTCCGCTCTTGCCTTATAAGAATCAATATTATCACGAAGCATCTTACGCACTCTGGTCATATCCGCACCGGAACGACGCAGGAATGCGGCGGCCTCAAATGTACGCACACCGGCCCGTGTAATGAAGTTGTTTGTATCTATCATAATACCGGCATAAATGCAATCTGCCTCAATATTACGAAGTCTAAGATCATCACGATTCCCGGCTGTCCGCTTGTTCCCCTCGACAAACTGGAACGTGAGGGCGGGCTGAACAGCCGTTTTTTCCGGCAAGCCGGTCGTCTTTTTTTGCCGCTCGGGAAGCAGGACGCAGAATCAGGCCGATCTCTTGGAAAGGAGCGCCTCGGGCAAGGCGTATCAGCTCGGGGGCGGGATTCTCGCATGGGAACAGGCGGGATTTCCGGTTTGGAGCATACGCGAGCTGTTGCCCTGTTTTGCACAGGAACCGCCTTTTATCTCCGGGGTTCTTGCCTGACTCCTGTTTTTATCTGAACCTTGCCCCTTCCGCCCTCCTTTTTCCACAGGAACGGGGGGCTTTTTTATGCCTTTCCTCCGTGGAAATAGCCAAAAAAGGCTGGCAGCGCTTGACCGAAAACAGGAAATGTTCTCAAATGCCGGCAGGGGCCGAGAGTGCCGCCTGCTTCATGTTGCTCCGCTTCCAGCGTTTGCCATGATGAGTGTAATATGTTGTTACTATGGGTTGTTATTTGAAAAGAGTGAATCCATCGCATCCACAAGAAAATCCGGAAGTTTGTGAGCACGGGGTTGGAGCACGGTTTCGGCATCCGGTGGGAGTGGCGGCGATGAGCGTACTGGTGGAGAGGATTCTTCCCACCGCATAGAGAGGGCAATGGGCAATGAGTATGGCGGAATGCAAGCAGGCCGTGTTGGTTGAGAAAGAAACGGCGCACCGGGATTGCCTCACGGGATGCTACGATAAGATGACGATTCAGTATCTGGTAGATTCTGTGTTTTTTGAAAAGCGACGTGCGCCAGTCCCATGCGATGTTTGTTATTGATGTGGATAACTTTAAAAGGGTCAACGACACATGGGGGCGGGAGTTCGGGGATATTGTGCTGAACGATGTCGCGGCTGTCCTGCGGCGGATATTCCGGCGTTCGGACTATATCGGCAGGATCGGTGACAATGAATTTCTTGTCCTGCTCCGGGATGTGGAGCCGGAACGTCTGTCGGAGAAAAAGGCGCAGGAATTTTATACGGCCCTCGGCACGCTGTTTTCCGCCCGTGGCGATGAGCGCTATAAACCGACATGTAGTGTCGGCATAGCCCGATATCCAATGGACGGGACTCTCTTCGAGACCGTGTTTCAGAGTGCCGACGCCGCACTGCATGAGGCCAAGCGGCTTGGGCTGAACCGGGTGGCCTTTGCTTCCGGCTGTGAGGGAAGGACGCGTTAGGAGGTGGAGAGGAAGGGGCCAACCTGGAGCCTTTCACCCCTTCTGTTTGGTGGACATTGCCCTCAAACGCCTTTCCCGCAGCAATCCCCGATCGTTGAAAGGCCGTGCTCCGGGAAGGTTCCGGCTATAGGCAAGATGAAAAAACGCCCGGTTCTTCGCTACGGAAGAGCCGGGCGGCTGTTTTATAGGGGTGACGCGCGGAGGGAACTCGTGGTGCCGCCTCCAAAAGCGTGCGGTGGATGGATGTTATCCTTTGGGAACGACTATACCCTGTTTGGCGGCCCAAAGGTTGACGTCCTCCTTACGGATGGCGGCGGCCATCATGCCGGGGAACAGGTCGGGAGTGCAGGCGAAGGACGGGATGCCGAGTCCGGCGAGTTTGGCGGCGAGGCCCTTGTCGTAGAACGGCGCGCCTTCATTGCTCAGGGCGAGAAGGGTGATGACCTGTACGCCGGACTGTACAAGCTCGTTGGCGCGTTGGAGCAGGTTCTTTTCCACGCCGCCTTCGTAGAGGTCGGAAATGAGCACAAGGATGGTATTGCGCGGATCGCGGATCAGCGACTGGCAGTAGCCCACCGCGCGGTTGATGTCCGTGCCGCCGCCGAGCTGGACGCCGAACAGCAGATCGACGGGATCGTCAAGTTGCTCGGTCATGTCCACTACGGCGGTATCGAACACGACGAGATGGGTTTTCACGGCGGGCATGGAGGCCATGACCGCGCCGAAGATGCTGGAGTAGACGACCGATGACGCCATTGAGCCGCTCTGGTCGATGCAGAGGATGATTTCCCGCTGGACGCGCTGCGATTTGCGGCCATAGCCGATCAGCGTTTCCGGTACGATGGTTTTGTATTCCTGCTGCCAATGTTTGAGGTTCGCCCGGATCGTGCGGTTCCAGTCGATCTCGGCATGGCGCGGACGCCGGTTTCGCACAGCCCGGTTCAGCGCGCCGCTGACCGCCGTGCGCATGGGCTCCTCAAGCTGCTTCATAAGCGCGTCCACGACCTTGCGGACGACCAGACGGGCCGTTTCTTTGGTCTTTTCGGGGATGATGCCCCGCAGCGACATGAGCGTGGACACGAGGTTCACGTCGGGCTGCACGCTTTCGAGCATTTCCGGCTGGAGCAGCATACTGTGCAGGTTGAGGCGATCGAAGGCGTCCTTTTGCATGACTTGCACCACTGAAGCCGGGAAAAAGCGCCGGATGTCCCCGAGCCAGCGGGCCACGCGCGGCGACGAGGCTCCGCTGCCGCCCCGCAGGCTGTGCCTGCTGTCCGCTTCGTACAGCGCCGCCAGCGCTTCGTCCATCTGCCGGTCTTCGGGGCTCAGCCCGGCAGGCCGCAGCTTGCCTGCGCCTCTTCGCCGAGCACCAGCCGCCAACGCCGCAAGCGTTCCCCTTCAGCCGTATCCATCATCAACTCCTGCTCGCCCATTGGAGCCGCCGTAAGCCCGGCG
>ENA-OPZZ01000757-OPZZ01000757.1-human-gut-metagenome-genome-assembly--contig:-NODE-757-length-23577-cov-3.512495_pt1 | contig 23577 bp, 24 predicted proteins | sample MGYA00242487_ERZ504511 | MGnify/ENA primary metagenome ERZ504511 (study PRJEB26092, sample SAMD00036241) | human gut metagenome | host: Homo sapiens | study: EMG produced TPA metagenomics assembly of... | reverse complement strand
AACCTCTCTCTGAACTCACTAGGCGTAACTCCTTCATACTTCTTGAAAATCCTGCTGAAGTAATTGGGATCACTGTATCCTGACTGTGCACATATTTCCTTAATGGAAAGTCTGGAATCCTGCAGAAACCTCCAACTAAAATGAAATGTCTTTATTGTTAATATCTTGATGTAACTTTCGTTTATTCTATATTTAAATTTACGTCTACTATATGCATTTCTATCATCTCTCATTTTATATAACGGTTCTTGAATATTATATCCATAATGATTTTTGGCATATAATTTCATCCATAAATGAAGATCTTCTACTCTAAGTAATCTTTTATCAACCGTATATCCTTTCACATCAAGAAAAGCATTCGTTCTAATCATACATGCCGCATGGCAAAAAGGGCGAGATTTCATCAGATCCATTTTATCTGGTCGCTCTTTTCCCCAATCACATCCCCAGTCTCCATGTTCATCATACAGAATCATAGGAGTTGACACAAAATCGTATTCCTTATGTGTATCTAAAAATTCAACCTCTTTCTGAAAACGTTCCGGAAGTGATACATCATCTGCATCCATTCTCGCTGTATATTCACCGTTTAACATGCTTCAAGCATCTATTTTAATGTAATAATTCAATCCCCTTATTTTGCTTGTTTTTGTAGGATTTAAAACTCTTCCCGGAAGTTTCTCAGCTACTTTTTTTTGCTACTGTAACAGTATCATCTTTCGAACCGTCATCACACATAATTAAATTCCAATCCACATAAGTTTGGGCTATCAAAGAATCTATAGCTTCTTCTAACGTATCTTGACAATTATATATTCCCATAATAACTGTTACTTTTTTCTTCTCAAACTCCATCCTTTTCTCCTATCAAATATGCTCTAATTCTCTTTCCATCATGTGTGTTACTTTTTCAATATCAAATTCTTTGATTTTATTCTGATTATACTTCACCATATCTTCAAATCTATCCTGATTTTTAAAATATTTTGTTATTGCTGAAGCACATGAAACCATATCATATGGATTACAATATATTCCCTTTCCTTTTTCTATTAAATCAACATTTCCTCTTATTTTAGAAACTATACAAGGAACCCCCACAGACATTGCTTCCATCAATGCAACAGAAAGTCCCTCTTGATATGTAGTAAATAAAAAAACATCTGCCATATGACACAATTCACTTATATCCGTTCTGTATCCTAACAAAAAAACCTTTTGTTCTAACTGCAACTCTTCAATTAATTTTCGAATACTACTCTCTTGTGTACCAACACCACAAATAAGCAATTTTGCCTTGCCTATGTTAGCTACTTTAAATGCACGAATAGATGTTTCATGATTCTTTCTTTTTTCTAATTCACCCACAGACAAAATCACTTTTTCATCATTTTCAATGCCTAATTCTCGTTTCTTTTCTTCTATTACCTCATATGGAACTTCTTTAAAAAATTTGCCAGTATTTATTCCAATTCCAGGGAATTTTACAACTTTAGCACTTGTAAAATTTTGTCTGGCAAAATTATAATCTTCATTATTTATAGTAACTATTTCGTCTGTAAAAAGTGAAAATATTTTTTCAATCGGATAATAAACAATCCAATTTTTTTAGGTGCACCTTTATAAAAATGAAAGCCATGTGCTACATAAATAATTTTCACTTTTTTTCTTCTAACGATTCTGGCTGCCAATCTTGTCATAATTCCCATCACTGGTTCATTTGTCCATATAATATCATAAGAACCTGCTTTTATTATTTTCATAAGCTGCAGCAATCCCCGAATATTAGAAATTTGCATCGGATTTCTCTTTAATTCTACCAAATGCATTTTAACTTTTGTTTTAAAAATATCTTTCAACTCATCTACATGATTTTCAACATTAGAACATGCTACTTCTACTTCATATCCCTGATTCTGCAAGTAAAATACATGCGGAACCAAAAATTGCAACATCATTACATCTGTTGATGTAATCAGTATTTTTTTCTTCATACTAATCCTCTGCATAAATTGGGGTAACCCAATCTTTAAAATTCTTTTTTATTCCTCTTGCAACATTTAAATATTCCATATGTATATTTTTCGTAATTAATCCAGTAATTGAATTTCCTATTTCATATCTGTCAATAGAAAGCACTGGAGTAATCTCCATAGCTGAACCACATAAAAACGCTTCATCACAAGTATACAATTCTGTTCTATCTATTGATCTTTCAACTACATTTATATCCATTTTTCTTGCTATTTGAATAATAGAATCTCGTGTAATACTTTCTAATACACTATCCGTCAACTGTGGAGTAATTAAAGTATCATTTTTCACTATAAATAAACATGATCCAGGGCCTTCCGCAACCTTTCCGGCTTCATTTAAAAATATACATGTATCATATCCATTTCTGATTGCCTCTCTTTGTCCGACACGACTATTCATATAATTTGCACCACACTTAATTCTTGGTGATAAGGTTTCATCGCTAATACGTCTCCATGATGTCACACAGCAATGCAAACCTTTTTTATTATATTCCGCACTAGTTTTTCCTCTAGGAATTGGAGCAATAAACATCTCCACTGGTTCTTCTGACCCCCAAGAACCAAAGCCATCAACAAACAATGTCTGTCTTACAGATAAATTTTCATCATATTCATTTGCTTTAATCACATCAACAAATGCTTTTTTTAATTCTTCTTTTGAATATGGACAGTTAATTTGAAGAAGCTTTGCAGATTTCAATAACCTTGTGTAATGATCATCCAAACGAAATGCGTATAACTGTTTTTCTTCTTCATTCCAATAACATGGGATTCCTTCAAAAACATTTAATCCGAACTGCGATGTTGGGGATAAAACATTTATTTTGGCATCATTTACATTTACAATTTCGTTTTTCAACCATATTCTTCTATTAGCAATATCGTATTTCATTTTCTTGCCTCCTCATATTTTAGTCTGGCATATGTGCAATTCTAATAATTTCTTCTTCTGCTCTTTTTGCAGCTTCTTCGTCATTTAAAGATTCATCTTCTTTATTCTCATATATGTTTTCGCTTTTAAATGCTTTAAATACTGATAAAAATAAAATCTTAATATCCTCTAAAACTCCAAATTTATTAAACGCATCAATATATTGATTATCATATGTAACTTTATCATCCCATGTGATATCATTTCGACCTTTAATTTGTGCCAGTCCTGTTAAACCTGCCTTCATTTGAAATCTTTTTTTATATTTACTGTTTAAAGTATCAAAATCTCCCAGTTCATATTTAACACACGGTCTAGGTCCTACCACTGACATTGATCCAAATAAAATATTAAAGAGTTGTGGAAATTCATCTACACTAGTATCTCTGAGTTTCCTTCCCACTTTCGTAACTCTGGAATCATTTTGATAATTAAATAATCCTGCCCCCATATTTTCGGCATTTACTACCATAGAACGGAATTTTAACATTTGAAAAATTTTTCCATCTTTCGTTCTTCTTTCTTGCCTAAAAAATACAGGTCCCGGAGAATCTTTTTTTATCGCAATTGCAACTCCTATCCAAACCGGTAACAGTAAAATAATCGCAATAAATGATGATATAATATCAAATATGCGTTTAATATATAAATTCAATCTCATCATAATCAATACTCCTATATATTATATGTATGAAATATATCTTCAAAAAGTCTCCGCTCTTTTTATTAGTTCTACTTCTCCTTCAGATATATCCAAAACAGGAAAATTAGGTAAGATAAATGGCGGCTTCATCACCAGGGAATAAGAACCACAATTTTCAAATACAATCATATCATCTCTTGCAATCTTTCCTCCATATCCTCTATATAAAACATCTGATTCAATGCATGTATATCCGACAATATCTGCATCTTCTATCTGCTGTTGCTCATTTCCCATTGAATATATTTTCATAGGAGGATTTACACCTGCCATACTTATATTCTTTTGACTGCCTAAAACAGACACAAATGTTTTTCCCCTCACTGATTTAACCGTTTTCACACTAACTACGAATCTCATACAATCCCCTACAAGTGCAGATCCCGGTTCTATCAATAATTCTGGAACATCTTGAGTTTTTTTAAATCTCTCCGCAAATAAATGAGCTACCGCATTAGCATAATCTTTATATTCCGGAATATTAACATTAAACTGATCCTTGAGCGAATCTGCCATATTCCCATATAAACCACCGCCCAAATCAACACGTTCAGGAACCACACCTATTTTATCTATCAAAGCAATCATTTTCTTTGCTCTTTCCGGCCAATATTCCAACTGTCGCTTAGCAAAATGGCATTGCAGATTAATTAGCTTCATATTTGGAGTTTTTAAGACACAGTCTAACACTTGTGCAAAGTCTTTCTCCTCAGTATCTAAACCAAATCGTGATATTACTCCGTCATTCACATCGAAGTTACACCGAATTCCAATGTTTAATATTTTATCCGGATATCTAACCGCAATATCTTTAATTACTCCGCATTCTTCTAGTGAGTCAATATTGACTGTTGTTCCCTGCAAAACCATTTTTTCAAGATATACTACATTTTTTATTGGTCCATTCCAAATAATCTTTTTAGGCGAAACACCAACACGCAACGCCAATTCAGCTTCCATCTCCGAAACCACTTCTGCATATCCCTCTAATTCATTTACAATTTTACACAATTTAGGTACATAATTTGTTTTATAAGAATATGCGATATTAAAATTAGGATATATATTGGAAAATTGTTTTTTTAATTCAATATAATTCTTTTTAAATTGTGCTGAATCTAATAAATAAAATGTTTCTCCAAACTCATCTTTAAGTCTTCTTAATATTGTGCTATCTACATTCATTTTTCTTCTCCACTCTCTTTTGTCAAGACAGTATTTTATCTACAATTTTATTTATTTCTTGTTTATTACTTTCAAAATACTCACTATGAATAGCCACTGTTTTTTCGTAATCTCTAATTTCTTTTATTCCATTTATAAAAATACTTTTAATTGCTTCAATGTCTTTCACTTCATCTGTATTGCAAAAACTTCTTGATAATATAACGCTTGTAGAACCCATACGATAATGCTCAATAATAATCTTTTCTGCCGGTAAATCTCCTTTTCCTAAAGCAGCAATTCCACCAAATCCATATGGTATATTAGCTTTTTTAAATTTATAACATAATTCTTCCACAGTTCCATCACTCAATAATTCGAACATAAACTTTTTTCCATAGCCCAAACTCAAGTCATTTAATCCTACAAACATTTCATCTATTCCTTTTAATTTCAGAATATCATCTACAACACTGACAGCTTCTGGCGTCTCAAGCAACAACATTGTTTTCACTCGTCCATTTACAAAATTTAAAAATTTTTCCACTTCTTTTACAGTTTTAAAATAAGGTAACATTAAAATATCTGCCCCATTTTTAATTGCTCCATCAATCTCTTCTTCTGAGGAAATATAGTCTCTGCTTTTTTCATGAATTGGATTTATTCGCACTAATAACTTTGCCTTTTTATTGTCCGAGCAATTGTTTTAACATCCTCCAATGTATGGTGATTTTGAACTGTATCCATCCCCCCATTGCACGGTCTGCTTTTCCTATATATTCCATATCCACAAATATTCTGTCTACTCCCGCTGATTCTGCTATTTCAGCTATTTGTGGTTTATTTGTAATATACATGAGACTAAGTGCCATTAACTCACATCTCCCTTCACAATGCAAAATGCTATCATATTATTCATCTAATTTTTCATTTTTACTAATTAATGTATCAAATAATTTTTCCACTGACCTCAAGTCAATTTTCCGGACAGATATTCCCTATACTCCAGACAAGCGAATTATACTTTACACAAGATCAATAATTTTAACGGGCTACCCATATCCATAACAATTAGCTCTCCATTCTTTCATATTATATTTCTATATCAGCATCTGTTAAAAACCTCTCCTGCATTTATATATTTTCCGGATGATACGTCGGCACAACTTCTGCCACAAGTTTTCTCATCCGGTCTGTTTCCTGGTAGGCTGCTTCATCGAGCTGCCGGAGTTTCTTTTTAAATGCTGCATCATCCATCTCAATCGGTTTGCCGATATGGATCAGCTTGTTTGGCGTCTCCTGCATGCCTTCTTCTGCCATCAGGAGTTCTTCGAAGAGTTTCTCGCCCGGACGCAGTCCGGTGTACTCGACTTTGATGTCTACATCCGGTGTGAATCCGGACAGGCGGATCAGGTTTCGTGCCATCTCATCGATCCGGACCGGTTCGCCCATGTCCAGGATGAAGATTTCGCCGCCTTTTGCGTAGTGTGCTGCCTGAAGGACCAGTGATACGGCTTCCGGGATGGTCATGAAGTAGCGGATGATGTTTTTATCGGTGACGGTCACCGGGCCGCCCTCTGCGATCTGTTTCTTAAAGAGCGGGATCACGCTGCCATTGCTGCCAAGCACGTTTCCGAAGCGGACTGCCACGAAGTCTGTGTTTTCGCTCTGGCGGTTCATCATCTGCACGACCATCTCACAGAGGCGTTTGGAGGCTCCCATGATGTTGGTCGGATTGACTGCCTTGTCCGTGGAGATCAGGACGAATTTTTTCACTCCGGCTCTGGAAGCTGCTATTGCTGTTTTGTATGTGCCCATAACATTGTTTTTGATTGCTTCGTTCGGGCTGTCCTCCATCAGAGGTACATGCTTGTGTGCTGCTGCGTGGAACACAACATCCGGTCTGTATTTCTGCATGATCCAGCGGATGCGGTTCGTATTTCGTACGGAGCCGATCAGCACTTCCAGATCAAGGCTTTTTCCATATTTTCTTAAGAGTTCCTGCTGGATCTCGTAAGCATTGTTCTCATACATATCGAAGATGATCAGCTTTTTCGGATGTGCTGCCGCTATCTGCCTGCATAGTTCGCTTCCGATAGATCCTCCGCCGCCGGTTACCAGCAGTGTCTTCCCGCCTATGGAAGCAAATATCTCATCCATATTTACTTTTACCTGGGCACGTCCGAGCAGGTCTGTAATCTCGACATTGCGAAGTCTGCTGACATTTACTTCTCCGTTTACAAGCTGATAAACACCCGGAACGGTCTGAAGGCGACATCCGGTGTCTTTGCAGATATTCAGGATAGCCTTTCGCTCTTCCGGAGAAGCTGCCGGAATCGCATAAATAATGCGGCTGACCCTGTATTTTTTCACCATTTCCGGAATCTGATATCGGTCACCGACGATCGTGATCCCTTCCAGTATACGCCCATGCTTTGTCGGATTGTCATCAATAATGCACATCACCTGTGCATCCAGTTTGTCTGAATTGATGATTTCTTTGATCAGTGCCTGCCCTGCTGCACCGGCACCGATCACCATAATATGTTCTTTTTCTGTTTTTTCACTGTTCAGCTCTGTAGTACTGCTGTTAATATAGAAACGCAATATCCGATAAGAAAAGCGCATACCGGTTGTCAGTAAAAAGCTTAGCAGAAATCCTATGAAATAGTAGGATCTCGGCATTCTCATCTCCATGAACAGCATACCAACAGAATATACCACTGCCAGGACAGCGTATGCGATCAAGATCATCTGAAGCTCTGCAACACTTGCCAGCCTCCAGATGCTGTGATACAGTCTGCAGATATAAAACACGACAACGGTACTGATGATCCAGAATGGCATGGACCACAGATATCCTATCAGATATTCTTTCGGGATACTGGAAAATACAAAATCAAACCGTAAAAGTAATGCTGTAAAATAAGAAATCAGTATGATCAAGCTGTCTGCCAGAAGCAGCATGAGCATTTTTTCTGTCCACTGTTGATTTGCTTTATGTTCTTTTGTTTTTTTCGTATGACTCATATTAAAATAACTCCTGATGTTTTTATGTATACTGTATGGCAATGAAAAACTGATCATCTGTTACAACGATCAGTCTCTTCATTTCAGAACGCCTGATGATGTCTGACTGCAAATGCTGCGATACCACTGAGTACTGCTGTAATGGCTGCTATCATCGCATGCTGTTTGTCAATCACCACACCACCTATATCTTTATACTGTACACTTACTGTCGGGCTGCTTATCAAGATAACTGCTGCCACAGTTGCCAGTACGCACATAAACAATACCAGAATAATAAACGCACTGCCTTTTTTTCTCTGCTCTTTGCTCTCTCTGCTCTGTCCTTTCATCCTGCTCCTCATTTTTCTTTCTCTTTTCAAATCTAACTTCAGTTATAGCCATTATACACCATGCTTCTGTAATCTACAAGATATTATAAAATTTTTCTTATTTTTTCTGTTTTTGACAAAACTTTTTCTTCAAACTATTGCAGTTTTTATTGCTTTATGCTAAAATGAATAATAACTTATCGTTTTATAACGATTTACAATTTAATATGTTTCAAATGGAGGCGTGAGAAAATGAAGAAAAAGTTTTTCAGCGTTATAGTAGCTATCATTGCCATGCTTGCTCTGTCATTGAATGTATTCGCTGCCAACAGTATTGTTGGTTCGATTGACATGCCGCAGGCATCTTCTGACAAGGGCAGTGTGACACTGGGTAAGGTTCCTTCCGGCAAGTACAGCCGTCAAGTGCAGGATGTAATAGACCGCCTGAATAACGCAACAAGAAACAGCAACGTCAAAAATGCTTTTGGTGACAAACTTCCATCTTCCGTTAATCTGCATGACAAGAATGGTGTACTCAAGAAAAATATTGATCTTGGAGTATACAAATTTCTTTCACCGGTGATGGATCTTACTTTCGACGGTGTAACACCAAGTGCTGACAATCCTGTCAGAGTTACTTTTGTCGCCAACAATATGACGGACAACATCCAGGTTGACATCCTTTACTATTGCCCGGAGCATGGATGGGAAGTCCTTCAGGGTGAGAAGGTCAGTGACAATCAGGTTGCTGCATATTTCCATGCAGGATCTTCTGTAGTAGCTCTGATCTACCGTGATAAGACTGCATTAACCGGTACAAGCCAGACATCACCGCAGACAGGTGCCCGTTCTGCTTTGCCGATTACATCTTTGGCAATATTTTTTGCAGGATTTGGTATATTTGCTCTTTACAAATCTAAAAAAAGCGTAATATAATAATGACATCCATATTTTTATATTTCTCAAACTTAAAAACAAATCGAGAAGCTTTTGAGTAATGCGGCTTCTCGATTTGTTTTTTCATACATTCATTTCTGGATTCTGTCAAAAATTTCAGTATCCATTATTTCTTTCTTACTTTTCCGATCTTATGATGCCAGGGCCAAAAGTCCTCAAAACATCATTTTATATTATTCTTTAATGCTCCGAGTTCTCCTCTGATCACTGTTTGCCTGGTTTTTATAAGCCTTAGTGCACGGAGTATCCACGTCACCGGAAGCAAAATCGGAAGTTTTCTCAGGAAAGGATACTGTGCCGCCATTGCATGATAATCTGGAAAGAGTCTGCCCAGCAAATACATTCCTTTTGCGATCCCTGGATTTTTATATTTTTCCAGATATTTTTTCTGCTGTCCGGCATAAGCCCACTGTTTAATGCCAAAAATTCCTGCAAGAAGTATTACCGTCTCATATTTGCTGTCCCTGATTTCCGGCCTGCCGTCAAACCAGCGGTATGCTATCTCTTCCATTTCACGGCAGAATTCTTCCAGTCCAAGCTCTTTTTGCTTCTTTTTCAGATATTCCGGGTGGAGTTCTTTTTTCTTCGCCTCCAGAAATATATAGATATCAAGCACAAAGCGGATCCCACTTCCGGATTCATTAAAATGTTTTGCAAAATGTTCCACCAAAAACAGATAATAATCATCCCAGTTCATATGATACACGCCGTTCTCTTCCTTGCAGCGTTCCCAGATATCCAGATACTTTTTATGGTTTTCTGCATGGTAATGCATCAGATGACTGTGTATCTCAATTGATACACACGGTGGTTTATAATATTTATCTACTGTATCTTCGCTGTCTCCGCCTTTATACTGATAGCCCAGCTCTTTCATCACGGTATGTGCCTTTTCCATGTTTTTGCGGTCGATCAGGATATCCACATCTGCCATCTGCCGATACCTTGCCTGCGGATAAAATTCTTTTAAAATGCTTCCCTTTAAGGGCAGTACACGGATTCCTCTTGCGGGCAGTTCTTTTACCAGGTTTTTTGCTTCTCTTTGCTGCATGATGCCCTGGGCGGCACAAATCGTATTTCGTTTTGCCCATTCTTCCATAAGATCCGCATCGGCCTCCCCGGCAATACGTTTCATTCCATCATAAACGATACAGTCGAGATTATGGAGTCGTGCCATACGATAAATCGCCTTCACAGGCAGATCCTCCGGTTTTGCATCTGGCTCTCTTCCTGCCAGGACTGCACTGACCAGTTCTACGATGTAACGTCCTGCCTGAAGTTTTTCTTCCTGGTCTTTTAGCTTGAAACTATCTGTGTCAATATCAATCTGTCTTTGTGCTGCCTGCTTTTCTTTCACTTTCATCCTCAACATTTTCTCCTTGCTTATTGCCTGCTGTATTTCCGGCAGTTCCATCAAAAGTCAGTCACTCATCCTGCCGCCTGTCCGTCTGACTGTGAAATGCGTCCCAGGAAGCACGCACCGCATCCTGTGAAATATCACACTGCAGACGATAAAGCGGTATGGATTCTGCCATCTTGTGCAGCAGCTGCAAGGTTTTAAGCATCTTGCCCCGGTCATTCTGCGGCCGGTAAATCTGGCGGTACAGCCCCGGATATGCTTCCGCAGGTGAAATCTGCTGTGCATGGTTTGTCTTCCCTCTCTCCAACAGACAGATCGCTTTTACCGGTGCTTTCTGATTCACGCTAAGATGATGCTTGCCATTCCATGGTGTCCCGTAAACATAAAAAGTTCCTTCTTCCATGCGGATCAGTGGCTTGTCATCGTTGATCATCACCGCTCTTTCTCCAAAACGCTCCCGCTACAGCCGTGTATGTGTGGATTTTCCGGTTCCGCTCGGTGCGGTAAAGAGATAGGCTTCTCCATCTACCGCTACTGCCGAACAGTGAAACAGAAAAGCATCATGATCCAGGACTGCTTCTGAAATCTTCCGATAAACGGCAAGGCTTTCCAGATATCCTCTTGAATACGTCTCTTTAAATACATTTTCTCTGTCGATCTCTTCTTCTGTAACCGCAATGCGGATGCTTTTGGCCCCCGGCTCTGCTTCATACTCTCTGCACTGCTCCTCCAGCCAGGGATAGCGTGCATCCAGCGTAAAAGAAATATCTGCAAATCTGTAGTGTTTCATTGCCATGTTTCAGTCCTCCAGAAGTCCCTGGCTCTTGAGTTTTTCCAGAAATTTTTTCACGTCTCCGGCTGCTTTTTCCGTCCCCACTTCATACTGTTTTGTCACATCCTGCACCAGATCCTCTTCTGTTGTTCCTTCCATCAGCTTTTCCCACAGAAACGCACCGACTTCATTCAATCGTATCAGTCCGGTCTGGTTGTTTTCGCCTGCACCAAGCGGCACTGCTATTTTTTCGCCGCCGATCGTATCTAACATATAGTCTCCTCTGATCTTCATCCTTTTTTTCTCCTTTTATCTGCACGGACAGGGATCTACGTCAGACGTACATCCCTGTCCCATTTTACTGTTCTGATCACGCTCTCAAAGCTGCCGTCTTCTCTGCCTTCTGATATCATGACAATGGTTTCGGATCCTTCTGAGCAGTGCCGTATGTACCCAGAGTATTGCCCACAGCCGGTGTTTCATATCATCCACCCGGATCACTTCGCCGCCGCGGATGATTTTTGTCATCTTCCCGATCATCTGTTCTTTTTTTATGCCATACTCTTTCACAAACTGATTATCCCCGCAAAATATATAACCGTCTGCTCTTTTCCCGACTACCCGATGCAGTACAAATGCACCATTTTTTCTTTTATAAAGTATGACATCGTATTTTCTGACCTGATCTTGAATGGGTGCAAGTGTGATCTTATCACGTCCCTGCTCAACAAACGGCTGCATACTCGTCCCTTTCGGATAAAAAGTAAAATCACCGCCAGCTGCAAAGATTTTCCGGATCGTCGGCTCGATTTCCTCTAATTTTATCTCCTGCATTTGCATACCGGTTGTTCTCCTGCTCTTATTGCTGAGGATAACGGATGATTTCTGAGTACTTTGTATATGTGGTTTCTCCATCTGTGTAGATGATATAAGCCCTTCCATACCACACTTTGTTTTTCTCACACTTTAATTTTGCTTTAAAAATCCCGCTGTTTCCTTTTCGTTTTGCTACGGATCGTTTCGTCAGGGCTGCACCTCTTACAAAGCCTTCTTCCTTGTTTTGATATCTTTCCCAGCCTCTTTCGTCCGTCATAACAACTCCGTGTTCCACTACGCTGTATTTTTTCGGAATTTCACGTTTTGTAAGAAAATATGCAGAATCCGTTTGATACCCTGTACTGCAGGTTAAAACTATCTTTTCTTCTGCCGGCTTCTCATCTGTTTCCCCGTAAACAGGTTCAAGATGCGTTTCTCCGGTTACATAAAATGTATATACTGTGCTGTTTGATACTATTTTTGTGCCGGAATCCTCCGAAGATCCTCCGTTATTGACTGTCATTTCCCAACCGCTAAACGGTATGTTTCCATCCTTTTCGGATGTTGTTACGGTAACTTTTTCCTTAAGAGGAACATAAAATTCTGCACTGTCCTCGTTTTCCGATGCATATTCTGCATGTTCTGCTGTCAGCGTCACTTTTATATCATTTGTAAATCTTTTGTCGACTGTCACTTTACAGAGCTGTTCCAGATTATCTAACGCTTCTCTTAAATCTTTTATCGCAGCTTCCAGCTGCTCTTCTGTTGCCCCGGAATTATTTTTTACTTTACGGGCCGCTGCATATTTGACCATCACAGCGTCCTTTGATGCCTGAGAATATTTGATACCGTCTTTTTCTATATTTACCTTCTCTATCGCCTCATTCATCAGAGTTCCCAATGTTTCCCTGGCTGATTCCAGGCTGACAACTGCTGTTTCTTTTGCCATGACATTGCGATTTGCCACGGAAGCATTACTGAAAAGCATGGCTGCCGCCAATGTTCCTGTCAGGATCTTTTTCCACTTCATATGCATTCTCCCTTCTTAACTTCTTCCTCATGCTGTTTCATAATCAGGTATTTCCGGTGTTTCCATCGTCTGGTTTCCATAAATCATAAGGTCAAAAAGGTCTCTGTCCTCTCAGACAAAGACCTTTTGATCACATGATTTTACTTTTTAATCCCAGCCATCCGCACTGTCTTCCCAGGAATCCTCTGCAGCTGTTTCAGCTACTTCTGTTAATTCTTCCTGTGCATCCTGAGCAGAGGTGGTAACAGAACTGTCATCAGCATCTGCTGCACTGCTTTTATCTGACATTTCTGTCTGTGTTTCTTTCGTTTTTTTCTGTTTCAGACTCTGTCATCTTCTCTGTATCGGCTGTTTGATCGCCGATGCTTTCTCCGACAGTTTCTGTCTGTGCTGCTGATTTTGTTGTCTCACTTTTCTGTTCTGCCCTTTTTACTGCATCCAGTTCCCATCACAGCAAAGAGCGAAACAGCAAGCAGAGCATAGATCATTCTCTTTCTCATTCTTATTTCCAGCCTTCTGTACTCTCTTCCCAGCTATTCTCATCATTTTCAACCCAATCCTCTTCGGATACCATGATCACATCACTGGATTCAAATATAACCGCCTTAAAATCCGGTTCTTCATAATATTTTCTCATATTTTTTCCCAACTTTCTTATCAAAAATTAATATTCGATCACATTGTCTGCATAATATGTCTGTTCCTGATTGTTTTCATCCAGATAACTCACATAGGCTCTTCCATACCATTTTTCATTCTTATCTGTGACTCTCAGATTTGCCACAAATGTTCCGTTATAAGCAAGAAGCACTTTCTCAGTTGCAACTTTTTTAGAGCATTTTGTTCTGGTATTGCCCTTTACGAATTCCTTATAATCAGCTGCTCCTTCTTTATAATAGGTATCCCAGCCTTTCTGATCTGTAACAACAACACCATACTCTAAAACTTTCTTACATTTTTTGGAAACAGAACGTTTTGCGATGAAAGAACGTTTCTTTTCTGTATATTTTGTAGAACCTACCAGTACTACCGCTTTCTCGTTGACTGTGCTTGCATCATAAGTCATCTGAAGATTCATATCACCAACTACATAGAATGCATATTCATTTGATTCAGAAAGCTTCTGTTTATTCCATGTCCATGCTGCAAATTTTTTGTTTTCATCGTTTGTTTTTGGAGCTTTAACCGTTACTTTTGTCGCTACCGGAACATAAACCCATTTATTTGCATTGTCACTTCCTGGTTCTCTTTCTACTCCGGTTTCAACAGTAAGTTCTGCCCCAACCGGAACTGTGACTTTATACATTTCTTCCAGATCATTCATTGCAGTATCCAGTGCTGTGATTGCATCTGCTACTCTGGCTGCTGTAACTGCTGTACCTGAAGCCGTTACATTGTTGTCTCCATTTGCTGCTTTGATATCGTCCTGTACAGTTTTTGCTGCACTCAGTTTTGCATCAAATGCTTTTTTCGTAGCTGATGTGTAGTGTTTGTCAGCTGTTTTTGCTTCTGCCTCTGCAACCTTTGCATCAAGCCTTGCTCCGTCAACTACTTCAACATTAGTAGTTGCTGTCAGGTTTGTATTTGCATTTAATGTTACTGTCAGTGTTTTTGTTCCTCTTGTAGCAGAATCAAATCCTGTTACGGTATAGTCAGCCGCTGTTAATTCAACATTACCAGTGCTTTTAACAGCCTCTACAACCAAACCTGCTGTATCAACAGCTTCACCCAGATTATATACTTTTTTTACAGGCTGTGTTTTGATTTGGATAGCTGTTGTCGTTGCCTTTAAAGTAAGAGCATCTTTTGCTGTGTTCAGTTTATTAACAGCATTGTTAACATCTTCCTGAGTCAGAGTATCTGAATAATTTGTGTTTACTTCCTTTGCAGCATCCAGGGCTGTTCTAAATGCCTCTTTTCCTGCATCTTCATAGTCATCAAGGTTCAGATCCTTCACATTTTCAATTGCACTTACCAGATCACTCTTATCTACAACCAAAGTAATGTCAAATTTATCCGTCATGGCCATATTCTTTTTGCCCTGACTACTAGGGTTTGGTGCTGCAAAAGTCAGAGTGCCATCACCAGCTTCTGCTACAGCCACCCTAAATGTCTTTGTCTTCGTAACTGATGAAGCATTTTCTCCTGTATTTCCGGCCTGTACACTTCCAGCTACAATCTGGTTGTTATCTGATGACCATGTGTAATGATTGTCATTCGAACCACTTCTATATGTTGCTGTAAATTCATATATTCCTGGTTTTTCAGCATGATAAGCATATGCAACAGAGTCACCTGTGTTTACTGAAGTCAAATAATAACCATTTCCTGTCCATTGAGTTTGACCTCTGTCATTGTCCTTTTTTTCCTGTGCTGGATAATCTCCGTCATCATTAGCAACATGATTTGTGATAATGCCATATTCCGCTTCCAAAGTAGTCGGAGTAGTACTGTTTAATTCGATTGGAAATTCAAAACGGTTCTCTCCTTCATATTTTTGCATTTCCATTTTAGTAATCTCCAGCTTGTCAAGGTATGGAGCATCTTCATTAGTAGTGGAAGCAATTTTCAGTGTTCCCGCACCTGTATTATTAATTTTCAGCAAAAATTGTTTTGTTTTCCATTGTGAGTTTGTAGTACCTACACTCATAAGAACAGTATTAACATTATTGTTTTTTGTTCCCGCATCTGACAAAATCATGGTGTTATTTCCACCGCAATAATAATGAGCTGTCACAAGATACAGACCTGCTTCTGCCGTATACGCATAAGTTGCATAATCTCCATTTTTAAGCATATCTTTAACATATGTCCGATCATTGTTTGTTAGAATTTTCATCGGATATCCGCCATCATTACTCTCCTTATTATACAACGTAGTTGCCCGTTCTGCCTGTAAAGTTTGTACTTCTCCTGCTTCCGTTGGAAAAGCAAATGGGTTATCTGTTGTATAACAATTCGAATCCGGAGTTAAAAAGCTATCCGCCGCAAACACCGGAACGCCCATTCCCGGAAGTGATGTTGTTACTACAGCAGCCGCCAAAGCTCCTGCCAATATTTTCTTCGTTTTCATTTTTGATTTCTCCTTTCATAAATCCGGTATTTCAAATACTTTTGAAATCTTATTCCTGTTCTCTTATTTTCCCCACATCTCTTTTTTTCTTTTCACCTTCTTTATCATTTTTTGCTGTATTTTAAATGTAATAATCATTATTCACTATACCATGCTGTTTTTTATTATCCAAGTCTTTTTCCCTGTTTTTTCCTGTTTTTTGATTTTTTTATGACGAAACGGCTCCTGATCCGGCAAAAGAAAAGGCACGAAAAAGAACCTGATTCTTCTTCGTACCTTTCTTTTAGATATTTCTTATTTTTCTCTTTCCTCTGCCTTGCTTTCATAAAGCAGCTTCCTGTGCTTGCAGGATACAGGAAGCTGCTCAAGTATGAATGAATTACCTGTCTTACAGCATCTTTATTATAACAAATCTTGTCTGTAATTTCAATGCTTTCGCTGCACTATCAGAGATTTCGCTTTTTGTTTCATGTATTTTTATAAGAAATTTGTTTCTCCGACATTCTGCTCATGGTTGTTCTTCTTTTTAACCCCAACACGCACAAAGTCCCCCCCTGCGGATCATTTTCTTTTTTTCTTATACTGTTTTTGAATTTTTTTGCAGATCCTATCCACCTTTTGATTGCTTATGCATAAAAAAACTGTAACTTTTTATTCCATATGGTTCTTTACAGTTTTCCGCATAAACTGTTGGTAAAATTGGTATCTTTTTTCTTAAAAGCGAAATCTCTGCTATTTTTTACTGTTCCAAACTCACATCTTCCGGCAACTCCGTAAGTCTCCTGGCTTCTTTCTCATCAAAACCTTCCCGGCATAAATTCCTGTATACCAGTATTTTGCCTTCTATCTTGCCTTCTATCTTGCCTTCAATTTTGCCTTCGATTTTGCCTTCGATTTTGCCTTCAATTTTTCCCTCTGTTCTTCCTTCACTCCTGCCAATCTCGATTCCTTTGGCAATGCCCATTTGTTCTAACCTTTCTGCCACATCACACATACTGTGCACTCCTTCCTTCTTTTTCCTGAAAATTTCCTCATAACGCCTATCTCCTGTCATGACCTGCAAAAGCTTCAGCACTTCATCCACATGCCTGATCTCTGTTGGATCATCCGGTATATAATCTTCGTTTTTTCTTTTCTGTACAAAAAAATTCGCCACTACTTTGAAGTCACTGTGGAAGCGACTGATCTGCTCTTCTGTCAGCCATGCAACCTCAAAAACATGCATCTGGTAATCATTCACATAGATATCAAGACATCTTGGGATTTCCATCAGTTCTTTGATTTTTTTCCTGCTGTTCCAATGTCTGTCCGTCCCAAAATATAACACAATTCGTCACTACCGGCAGCATCCTTTTTCTTTCCTGCTGCAATCTGACTTCGGTATGCCGCCCCATCGTATCCAACGATGCGAAACGGCATGTTCTTCTCCAACCTTGCTCTGGTTCTCAATCCCACAGATTGCCAGTTCTACCTTTTCCTCTTTCCAGTATTTTGCAATATCACGCTCCAGTTCATGAACCTTGCCATCTTCAGCCTTGTACTGTGCATGAACGGTTGTATTTTCCAGAGCTTCCGGTTTGATTTCCTGAACTCCATCAAATAATAATCCATTTATGATATCTGCAAAAACATCATTATAATCTTCCAATACCTTTTCTGTAATATCTTTTTGCCCCATAAGCCTCGCTCCTTTTCTTCTGTTTTTGGCACGAAGCTGCCAGGACTGGATTACTGCTGTTTATTGCCGCTTCGTGCAGGTCTTTAATGTTTGGATTTTCCTGCCGAATGGCATAGAATATCGAATAAGATTTGATGTGTTGAATTTGTTTGTGTTTATTATACTTGTGTATGTGATACGTGTCAACCTTTTTGTTTCTTTTCTTAAAAACATCCAAATTAAAAGTTACCTCTTTTCCACAGCAAAAGACACGAAAAAGCATTTGTTCTTCTTCGTGTCTTTTCGCTTTACATATCTTTCTTTTTTCTCTTCCTGATGCCTTGCTTTCACAAAGCTGCTTCTTGCAGTTTGGGGATACAAGAAGCCAAATTAGTATGAATGAATTGCTTGTTATTCAGCTTTTTTATTATAACAAAGTTTCTCTGCGTTTTCAATAGTTTTCCGGCAATATTTTCCCTTCTTTTTCGTGTTTTTTTCTGTTTTTTCTACTTGATGCTCTCCTGCTATGATTTTTGGCTATACCGTATTTCAGATGTACAGAGTTTCAAGATAAAATAATCCCTGTAATCATCTTTTTGTTTAGATATTTTTCACGGTTGCGATATCGATCAGGGTCAGTTTCTTGATATCGGTGTTCTCCAGGCTGGTCACGAGTGCCCTGGCAGTATCCATGGCGGTCAGGACGTTAACGCCTGTCTCGATGGCTGTCCTGCGGATGAGGAATCCGTCTCTGGAGTGCTCTACGCCCTGGGACGGGGTATCGATGACAAGGTCGATCTTGTGACCGAGGATCAGGTCGAGGAGGTTCGGTGACTCCTGCTCGATCTTGTTGGTGCGGATCGCATTTACGCCTGCTTCCTGCAGTACTTTTGCGGTGCCGCGTGTTGCGTAGATGCGGTATCCGATCTTCTCGAATCTTCTGGCGATCTCGATTCCTTCTTCTTTGTCTGCATCTTTCAGTGTCATGATCATATTTTTATGCTTCGGCAGTTTGATGCCGGCACCGATAAATGCTTTGTAGAGTGCTTCGTTGAAGGTCTTTGCGATACCGAGGCATTCTCCGGTGGACTTCATTTCCGGGCCGAGGCTGATGTCAGCACCGCGAATCTTCTCGAAGGAGAATACCGGCATTTTGATCGCGATATAGTCTGCTTCCGGTGCAAGTCCGGTCGGATAGCCAAGTTCTTTTAATTTTTTGCCGAGGATCACTCTGGTTGCCAGCGGTACGATCGGGATTCCGGTCACTTTGCTGATGTACGGTACGGTACGGCTGGAACGTGGGTTTACTTCGATGACATATACGTCTTCGCCGCAGACGATGAACTGGATGTTGATCAGTCCGATGACATGCAGGGACTGTGCCAGTTTTCTGGTGTAGTCTACGATCGTTGCTTTTACGTGGTCATCAAGGCTCTGTGCCGGGTACACGGAAATACTGTCTCCGGAATGGATTCCGGCACGTTCGATATGCTCCATGATACCAGGGATCAGGATGTCTTCGCCGTCGCATACGGCATCGACTTCGATCTCCTTTCCGACCAGATATTTATCTACCAGGATCGGGTGTTCCTGTGCGATCCGGTTGATGATGCCGATGAATTCATCTACATCTTCGTCGTTGATCGCGATCTGCATGCCCTGTCCGCCAAGTACATAGGATGGGCGGACGAGTACCGGGTAGCCGAGTTCGTTTGCTGCTTTTTTTGCTTCTTCTGCGGTAAATACGGTGTGGCCTGACGGTCTTGGGATGCCGCATTTCTCCAGGATCTCATCGAACAGTTCACGGTCTTCGGCTGCATCGACGTTCTCTGCGGATGTTCCGAGGATCGGCACGCCCATCTTCATCAGGGCTTCTGTCAGCTTGATCGCGGTCTGTCCGCCGAACTGCACTACGGCTCCGTCCGGTTTTTCGAGGTTTACGATGCTCTCTACGTCTTCCGGTGTCAGTGGCTCGAAATACAGTTTGTCTGCGATGTCGAAGTCGGTACTTACGGTTTCCGGGTTGTTGTTGATGATGATGGTCTCATAGCCTTCTTTTGCAAATGCCCAGGTACAGTGTACGGAGCAGAAGTCAAACTCGATACCCTGTCCGATACGGATCGGGCCGGAACCAAGGACGAGGACTTTTTTGCGGTCGTTTGTCTCGATGGCTTCGTTTTCGCTGCCGAATACAGAATAGTAGTACGGTGTCTCTGCGGCAAACTCTGCGGCACAGGTATCTACCATTTTGTAGGCTGCTGTGATGCCGTTTGCATAACGCATGTCTTTGATCTCTTCTTCGGTCTTTCCGGTCAGGCGTGCGATCACGTTGTCCGGGAATTCGATGCGTTTTGCTTCTTTTAATAATTCTGCCGTCAGTGGCTGTGTCTTCAGGGCTGTTTCCATCTCTGTTAAGATGCACAGTTTGTCGATGAACCATTTGTCAATCTTGGTGATCTCATGAATCTTATCATAGGAAAATCCTCTTCTGAGTGCTTCTGCGATCACCCAGATACGGCGGTCATCGACTACAGCAAGCTGTCCGGTCAGTTCCTCATCATCCAGGTGTGTGAAATCGTAGGACATCAGACAGTCTACGTGCTGCTCCAGGGAGCGGATGGCTTTCATCAGGGCTCCTTCGAAGTTGTCGCAGATGCTCATGACCTCGCCGGTTGCTTTCATCTGCGTGGTCAGTGTTCTCTTGGCACTGATAAATTTATCGAACGGCAGACGCGGGATCTTGACAACACAGTAGTCTAACATCGGCTCGAAACTTGCATAAGTTTTTCCGGTGATGGCATTTTTGATCTCGTCCAGTGTATAGCCCAGTGCGATCTTTGCGGCAACTTTTGCAATCGGGTAGCCGGTTGCTTTGGATGCCAGTGCGGAGGAACGGGATACTCGTGGGTTTACTTCGATCACACAGTATTCGAAGCTTTCCGGGTTCAGGGCGTACTGTACGTTGCATCCGCCGGTGATACCAAGCTCGCTGATGATGTTCAGGGCGGAGGTACGCAGCATCTGATACTCTTTATCTCCCAGGGTCTGGGACGGTGCTACGACAATACTGTCTCCGGTGTGAACGCCGACCGGGTCGATGTTCTCCATGTTGCAGACGGTGATGCAGTTGCCGGCACCATCTCGCATGACTTCGTACTCGATCTCTTTCCATCCTGCGATGCAGCGCTCTACCAGAACCTGTCCTACTCGTGACAGACGCAGACCGTTTTCGAGGATTTCTACGAGTTCTTCGTAGTTATAGGCGATTCCGCCGCCGCTTCCGCCGAGGGTGTATGCCGGACGCAGTACTACCGGGTATCCGATGATCTTGGTAAATTCTATACCGTCTTCTACGTTTTCTACGACACGGGATGCTGCGATCGGCTCACCGATCTTTTCCATGGTCTGTTTGAATTCCAGGCGGTCTTCTGCTTTTTTGATGGTCTGGGAAGTGGTTCCGATCAGACGTACGTTATTCTCACGTAAGAATCCTGCTTCTTCGAGCTCCATGGCAAGGTTCAGTCCTGCCTGTCCGCCAAGGGTCGGCAGTACGCTGTCCGGCTTTTCTTTCAGGATCAGCTGCTCTACGACTTCTACGGTCAGAGGCTCGATGTATACGCGGTCTGCGATATCTTTGTCGGTCATGATCGTTGCCGGGTTTGAGTTCAGAAGTACGACTTCGATGCCTTCTTCTTTCAGGGAACGGCATGCCTGTGTTCCTGCATAGTCAAATTCTGCTGCCTGTCCGATGACAATAGGACCGGAGCCGATCACAAGTACTTTTTTAATCTCTGGATTCTTTGGCATTATTCTGACACCTCCATCATTTTCATAAAGCGGTCAAACAGGTAACCGGAATCTAATGGTCCCGGGCATGCTTCCGGGTGGAACTGTACCGTAAAGATATTCTTTCCGGTGTAGGACAGTCCTTCGTTTGTACCGTCGTTTACATTGACAAATGCCGGTACTGCTACGGACGGATCTAGTTTATCGGTATCTACCACATAGCCATGGTTCTGGGAGGAAATGTATACACGGCCGGTCTGCAGATCTTTGACCGGGTGGTTGCCGCCGCGGTGTCCGTATTTCATTTTGTGCGTATCCGCACCGGTTGCCAGTGCCATCAGCTGATGTCCGAGACAGATCGCAAAGATCGGGATATCGGTATTGTACAGTTTGCGGATCTCTTCAATAATGGAAGTACATTCTTTCGGATCTCCAGGTCCGTTGGAAAGCATGATGCCGTCCGGATTGGATGCTATGATCTCTTCTGCTGTGGTCAGTGCCGGATATACGGTCACTTCGCAGCCGCGTCTGTTCAGATTGCGGGCGATGTTTCTCTTTGCACCGAGGTCAAGAAGTGCTACTTTCGGTCCGTTTCCTTCCAGGACGTATTTCTCTGTGCAGGTCACTTTTTCTACCACTTTGCCTGTATTATATGCTGCGATCTTCGGAAGAACCTCACTTAAATCTTCATATTCGCAGGTGGTGATCATGCCATTCATGGTTCCCTTTTCTCTCAGGATCTTGGTCAGTGCTCTTGTATCGATCCCGGCAATACCAGGAATGTCGTGTTTTTCCAGAAATTCCTGAATCGTTCCTTCACAGCGGAAATTGCTCGGCATTCTGGAAAGTTCACGAACAATATATCCGTCCGGCCATGGTTTTGCGGATTCCATATCTTCGTAGCAGATGCCATAGTTTCCAATCAGCGGATAAGTCATCACAACGGCCTGTCCTGCATAAGATGGATCAGTCAGCACCTCCAGATATCCGGTCATGGATGTGTTAAATACGATCTCGCTGATGATTTCTTTTGTCGATCCGATACTTTTTCCAGTGAAAACAGTACCGTCCTCCAGAATCAAATATGCTTTCATTCGTCTTCCCCTTTCGCGTTTAATCCAATGGTTATTGTATCTTTGTCTGTACCCCGGACTCTAAAAAAGGGTACGTAATAGTAAGTCCCTACTACGCCCCCTCAGCCCTGGATACATAAATGCTCAAATTGTTAAGATTCTACCACAAGATAATCAAGATTGCAAGTACTTGTTTGCGAATTTTTATGCATTTTTATGATTAGTTATACAAATAATGTCAGGTTCAAAAGCCTGAAAGCACGATGTGCCGGCACAGGAATTGTTTTCTGGCATCTTTTCCGTTCTTCTGCATATACTTTTTCAAGGGAATTTTTGAGGTGTTCTATGGCTACCGGAAAATTACAGATACAGGTTACTTCCCAGCTGCGTGCTGCTCCCGTGGAGGATGCCGTGATCGATATTTCAAGCACCGGGGAACCGGATCAGATCCTGGAAGAAGTCAGAACGGACAGTGTCGGACAGACGGATACGTTGGAGCTGGAGGCTCCGCCGGAGGAATACAGTTTAAGTCCCGGCGAAATGCAGCCTTACTCGGAGTACAATTTCCGCATTACGGCTCCGGGCTATGAGCCGCTTACGATCTCCGGTGCGGAAATCCTCGCAAATCAGCTGGCTTTGCAGGATATCCGGCTGAAACCGCTCGCCGGCCCGAAGACATATGACAATGTCGTGATCCCGGCTCACACGCTCTATGGCGATTATCCGCCAAAAATCGCAGAGGCGGAGATCAAAACCTCTCTCGCAGAGCGGCGAGATCGTCCTAAGCCGCGTAGTGATCCCGGAATTTATCGTGGTGCACGACGGTGCCCGCACGGACAGCACTGCGGGCGAGTTATTATGTGCGTTACCGC
>ENA-OPZZ01000756-OPZZ01000756.1-human-gut-metagenome-genome-assembly--contig:-NODE-756-length-23611-cov-4.421564_pt1 | contig 23611 bp, 20 predicted proteins | sample MGYA00242487_ERZ504511 | MGnify/ENA primary metagenome ERZ504511 (study PRJEB26092, sample SAMD00036241) | human gut metagenome | host: Homo sapiens | study: EMG produced TPA metagenomics assembly of... | reverse complement strand
GTACCTTTTTGCAAAAGATAGGAGACGTGTTTGTGGCTATTGCTGCCGTTTTCTTCAAGATATTCTTGGTTGCTCTTGTCATAATCTGTTGTCCGGTGCTGTTTGTACTTGCTATAGTATTGGTTGCTGTGGTATTTGCAGCAACGCCGTAGCGGTGAGTGGGGGAGCCTTGTTGTACGAATTACTCCCTGCTATTGACTGGACACCTATCGCTTCCGTCACTCCTATGATGACGTTACTTGGTACGATTGCCGGGGTTGCTTTGATTGGTATTCCTTTGGGAGCTTTTTTATATACGATTCTACGTCAGTTGTTCCATTGGGCACCAATGGGGACAGGACTGAAGTGGTCGTTACTGATTCTGTGGATATTGGGTGCGGTTATTATGATTATTAATCTTTCAGCACTAGGCTGGCAACTGCCTTTATATGGTTTGCACCACTTTTAACCAAGTTTATTCTATTAAAAAAGGATAATATTTATTCTTTTATAACTAAATGTACCCTGATAGTGTGTCCAGGGTACAATTTTTGTTTGTTCTTATCTATGGTAAATCGGGATTTTTTATTAAGTTTGTAAAGACGTATTCGATAAGTATAAAAATGGGTGAACATATATGTTTCAGGAGAAATGAACGTTTAGCTACTGTCAATCCTTATTGGCGAGGCAATCCGATGGTGCGCGGGCGCTTTTTTTAACAGACAACACCGCTTCCGTCCGGGTATGGGCAGTGTCTTGAAATGGCGTTTGTCGCCTAACCCTCAGCGTAAAGAAAAGAAGGCTGTGAAGTGGGATCCGAAGGTCTGCTATCTTCGTTCGCTGGATGCCGTAGTGGGAGATTCGTTGATATGGCTGGGGCATAACTCTTTCTTCCTCCAATTGGCAGGTAAAAGAGTCATGTTCGATCCCGTATTCGGAAATATTCCCTTTGTAAAACGGCAAAGTGAGTTTCCTGCGAATCCCGACATTTTTACAGAGATTGATTATCTCCTTGTCAGTCATGATCATTTCGATCATCTGGATAAACGAAGTATCGCCCATTTGCTGAAAAATAATCCGCAGATGAAACTGTTTTGCGGCTTGGGAACAGGTGAATTGATTCAAAGTTGGTTCTCGGAGATGAAAAATTGTTGAAGCAGGTTGGTATCAACAGATAGAAGACGAAGGATTAAAGATAACCTTCCTTCCTGCACAGCATTGGAGCAAACGTTCTGTGCGTGACGGCGGTCAACGGTTATGGGGAGCCTTTATGTTGCAGGGTGACAATATCTCACTTTATTATAGTGGTGATACAGGGTATTCCAGCCATTTTCGTGAGATTCCCGATTTGTTCGGTGCTCCTGATTATGCTTTGCTAGGTATCGGTGCATACAAACCCCGTTGGTTTATGCGTCCCAACCATATTTCCCCTTACGAATCCCTGACTGCCTCAGAAGAAATGCATGCAGGACTTACTATCCCTATGCATTATGGAACTTTTGATCTGTCGGATGAGCCTCTGCACGATCCTCCTAAAGTGTTTGCGGCAGAAGCAAAGAAAAGAAAGATCCCGGTAGAAATACCTTATTTGGGAGAAATAGTAAAACTAAGCAAGAAGAAGTAATTATAAATGTATAAAGAGATGAAGAAATTAGAAGTAAAAGACTTAAAAGACAACTTTTTCGAAGCTATCGGAAAAGAATGGATGCTGATTACAGCCGGAACAAAGGAGAAGTTCAACACTATGACAGCAAGTTGGGGTGGCATTGGGTGGCTGTGGAATAAGCCTGTAGCCTTTGTCTTTGTCCGTCCCGAAAGATATACTTATGAGTTCATTGAAAAAAGTGATTACCTGACACTTTCTTTTTTAGGAGAAGAAAATAAGAAAATTCATGCAGTATGCGGTTCAAAGTCAGGTCGTAATACAGATAAGGTCAAAGAAACCGGCTTGAAGCCTGTTTTTACGGAAGGAGGTAATGTGGTGTTTGAACAAGCCCGTTTAAGTCTGGAATGTAAGAAACTTTATGCGGACGGTATCAAATCCGAATGCTTTTTGGACAAAGAATCATTGGAGAAATGGTATGGTGGTGCTCATGGAGGATTTCATAAAATGTATATCGTAGAGATTAAAAATATATATTCGGAGTAAATTTAGCGAATTTTGACGGATGTAATGTAGAAGGCTCTGAACTCAATGATTGAGAATAGAGCCTTCGTTGATTTTTCACCTTTCGGAGTTTATCTTATTTACTCGAGGTCTTACTCTGAAGGAGCCTTCTTTACCCATTTATCCAGCCACTCGAAGAAAGTACGTTGCCACAAAACGCCATTTTGCGGTTTCAGTACCCAGTGATTCTCATCCGGATAAATTAGCAGTTCTGCCGGAACGCCACGCATTATGGCAGCATCGAAAGCAGCCATTGCCTGATTGGCTAGGATACGATAATCTTTTTCTCCATGAATACAAAGGATTGGAGTATCCCATTTCTCTACGAATAGGTGAGGAGAGTTGGCAAACGTACGCTGTGCCACCGGATTCTGTTTTTCCCAGTATGCGCCTCCCATATCCCAGTTGGCAAACCATTTCTCTTCCGTTTCCAGATATTGCATTTCCATGTTGAAGATACCGTCGTGTGCGATGAATGCCTTGAAGCGTTTGTCGTGATGTCCTGCTAACCAATAAACGGAGAATCCTCCGAAGCTGGCACCTACACATCCCAGGCGATCTTTGTCGACATACGATTCTTTCGCTATCTCATCAATAGCCGTGAAATAATCCTTCATACACTGACCACCGTAATCACCACTGATTTGTTCATTCCATTCCACACCGAATCCCGGCAATCCACGACGGTTGGGAGCAACAATGATATAATCATTAGCTGCCATAATCTGGAAATTCCAGCGATAAGACCAGAACTGGCTTACCGGACTCTGGGGACCTCCTTCGCAGAACAACAATGTCGGATACTTCTTGTTCGGGTCAAATTGCGGGGGATAGATTACCCATGTCAACATTTGCTTGCCGTCAGTAGTCTTCATCCAGCGACCTTCCACCTTACCCATTTCCAATTGGTCGTAGATCAACTTGTTCTCTTGTGTCAGTTGAGTTGCCAAACCGTCTAATGCTACTGCATAAATTTCATCACCCATGCTCATCGAATGACGTTTTGCAATCAGTTTATCCCCGAATAAAGCGACCCCTTCATAATCATACATTCCGGAAGTAATGGCTTTAACAGAATCATTCGCCAGATTAAGTGCATAAATCTGTGATTCTCCGTGCCATACTCCTGTGAAGTAAATAGTCTTGGCGTCAGCTCCCCATACAAATGCGTCTACATTCGATTCAAAAGCTTTGCTGATAAAACGCTTTTCACCCGTCTCCAGATTCATGATGAACAAGCGGTTTAAGTCAGCCTCGTAGCCGTCACGCTCCATGCTCTGCCAGGCAATATACTTGCCGTCCGGTGAATATTGCGGATTTGTATCATATCCTTTATTTTCTTCGGTGATATTTTTCGTCTCTTTGGTATTCAGGTTATACACATAAATATCCGAGTTGGTTGAAATGGCATACTCCAACCCTGTTTTTTTTCCGGCAGGTATAAGCCACCTTATCCGAAGTTGTATTCCAAGCCAGTTGCTCTATGCCGCCCCAAGGCTTCATCGGGCTTTCGTAAGGTTCGCCTTCAAGAATATCTACAACATTTGAAATGCCGTTGCCGTCAAAATCTGCAATAAAAGGATGTGGAGCAGTCGTTACCCATTCATCCCAATGCTTGTACATCAGGTCAGTGACGATGATACCTGTGGCTTTCGGGAGGTCCGGATACTTGTCAGCCGTACTCTCTTTAGTTTTTACCTGTGAGATAAATAGCAGTTTCTTGCCGTCCGGTGAGATAGAATATCCTTCGATGTCACCGTCGTAGTTGGTCAGTTGCTTGCGTTCGCTGCCGTCCGGATTCATTTCGTAGAGCTGGCTGCTTCCATTGTCGTTACTCAGAAAGGCGAACTTAGTACCTCCTTTTATCCATGTCACTTCATTTTCCTGATAAGGTGTGCGTGTGATCTGTTGGGTTATCGCTACCGTCTGCGTTCATCACGAAAACTTCGCGGTTACTCTTGTTCTCCGGTACGCTGTAATAGGCCACCGTATACGCAATTTTCTTTCCGTCGGGCGATACGGCGAATCCGCCGATACGTCCCATAGCCCAAAGTGCTTCGGGAGTCATGCGCTTCCCTTCGATCTTAATATCCGATTTCTCGATAAGCACCTGATCTGTTTTGCCTGCGTCTTTCGTTCCTCCGCAGGCAGCTAACAACATTGCTGCCGACATCATAAATAAATTAGCTTGTCTCATATATTTTATAAAATGTTTATTTTCTTGCGAAGATAGTGAAAAAAGGATTTAAATCTTCTTTTTCTGCCAGTTTCCTTTCTTCATATACCAGTAGCAGAACAACAGTATAAAAGTACCGTACACACATTCCGTTGTCCAGGCAAAAGCGACGTCCATCTGCAGGTACATAATGAAATATGCCGAGTAGGTGACATAGATAGCCAGTACACAAAGTTCCATAGCCAATGCAGTCCGCGTATTTCCTGTTCCTGATACCGATTGGAAATACACATTGGCAGGCACCAGCACCAGATAGGCAGAACATAGTACCCACAGTGAAGGAACGGATGCCGCCCTTAAATCCGGGATGTCTGTATAAATGCGCAGAATCAGATCCGGGAATAAACAGAAGAATACCAGGATCGGCAATACAAAGATATATCCGATACGGATATGCTGTTTGATAGTTCCCCGTACACAATCCTGTTCGCCTGCACCGATCAGGTTACTTACCAATGAACCGCAGGTGGAAGCAAATGCCATTGCAATCATAAACGGTATCCCCGACACGTTGCGGATGATGTTGGCAATCGCCAATGACCGCTCTCCCAAATGTTCCACAAACAAGAAGAACATGAACCAGGTAGACAAAGAAACGAAATTCTGAATCATTGTCCACACAGAAACATTCAGTATGCGTTTCAGTGTTTTTCCATGGAATTTGGGCAATATGTTCAACGCATATTTCTTGCAGTCAATTCGTTTCCATGTATAGATGATAAAGAAAATCACCGATACCATTTCGGCCAGTGACGAACCGATGGCAGCACCGGCAATTCCCAGTTGCGGGAAACCGAATTTACCGAAGATCAGGATATAGTTGAATACCACGTTCGAAAGCACCATTACGATAGAGTTCAGCGTCAGTGTTTTGGTTTGTGTCGTACCTACAAAGAAGGCGCGGAACATGACCATGACAAAAGAAAAGAAGAACCCGTACACACGCCAGTGAATATAACTTTCGGCTGCATCGTAAATGTGAGGAGACGAAATGATATTCTTTAAGATATATGGTGAAAATACGATGGAGAATGTGAATAAAATCACTGCCATGGCAAGCAGGAAATAAATGCCCTGATAGAAAATCGGTCCGATTTCCTTGTAGTTTCCTTCTCCGTTGCGGCGGGCGATTAAGATCTGTGCGCCGATGCTGAAGCCGAATGCCATCATAAAGATGGCGAGATAATATACCCCTGCGATAGCAGAAGCACCCAGCTCGATTTCTCCCACACGTCCCAGGAAGGCCGTGTCCGTCATGCCGATCATTTGCTCCATAATCAGACTGATCAGGATAGGGAAGGTGATCGTCCAGATTTGTTTATACGAATATTTAGTTTTCATCTTATTATATTGTTTAGAGAAAGAAAGCCGGGCAACCAAAATAGGATGTCCGGCTTTCTTAGAATATGATTCAGGAATTACTCCTTATTTTTTATTCTGTCTTTGCTGCTGCAATTGCTCTTGTTGCTTTTGCATCGCTTCCAGGCGAGCAGCAAATCCGGTCTTTTTCATTTGTTTCGGGTCTTTCTTTTTCGCTTCAAGAATAGCCAACAATTTAGTTTCGTCAGTCGTTCTACGAAGCAGAATCATAGTACCCACACTAATCAGCGTTGACACGAAGTAGTAATAGTTCAAACCTGACGGATAATCGTTCAAGACAAACAAGAACATAATCGGCATCAGATACATCATCCATTTCATAGCCGCCATTTGTGGCTGCGCTCCGGTATCCTGCATAGACATTGTGTACTTTGTGTTCAAGATGTTTGTCAACGTCATCAGCAAGCAGAACAAGCTAAGGTGATTGCCAAGGAACGGGATATGGAACGGGAATGTGATGATAGCGTCATAAGTAGAAAGGTCGTCCGCCCACAAGAAACTCTGTTGACGCAGTTCGATAGCACTCGGCACGAACATAAACAAAGCCATCAGGATAGGGAACTGCAATAACATCGGCAGACAGCCGCCCATCGGGCTTACCCCGTACTGGCTGTAAAGACCCATCACCTCCTGCTGTTTCTTCATTGCATCTTCCTGCTTCGGATATTTCTTGCTGATTTCGTCAATTTTCGGTTTCAATACACGCATCTTGGCAGAAGACATGTACGTTTTCCAGGTAGCCGGATAAACCACGACTTTCACCATGATGGTCAGAATCAACAGTACGATACCCATGCTCAATCCCCAACCGGATAACCAGTCGAATACGTTGATTGTGATAAACTGGTTAATCCAGCGAATCAACGGCCAGCCCAGATAAACCAGTCTGTGAAGTTCCCATTTCTCGTCGCGGCCTTTATCCAGCGCTTTCAGCGTCTTAAAGTGGTTCGGACCGAAGTAGAAGTACATCTCTGTCGGTTCCTTGCCTGACGGATCAAAGAAAGTATTCATTTCAGCAGAATAATCTTTGATATATCCGCTTCCCTGTTGTTCCATTTTTGACTTAACGGAAACCTTGTCGAAATCCTGTTCAGCGATAAATACAGACGAGAAGAACTGATTCTTGAAAGCTACCCAATCAATGCGTCCCGGCAAATCCTGACTGTCATCTTTGGCAGCAGACAAGTTGTCTACATTGTCACCTGTTACTTTATAAGTCAGTTCCGACAGACGATTCTCATAAGTGAATCCTTTTTCCAGTTGGCGGGCACGTTGTGACCAGTCGATGTCCACATACTTAGTACTAGCCAACTTGTCTTCCATGCCTGTCGCTTTGATTTCAAAGTTCATCAGGTAGCTATCCGGTTTCAGCGTATAGATGAAATCGATATAGCTTGCGCTATCCGCAGCCAGGCGCATTGTAACACTACTGTCCGTCTTGTTCACAGCTTCAAAGAAATAATCTTTGGTCTGGATGGCTCCTGCCTTGTTGTAAAAGTTGAAGTTCATCGAAGCATCGTCACCGTCGAACAACATGACCGGCGTCTTTTTGTCTTGTGCCATATAATCTTTCAGCATGGCTGAATAGACACGTCCGCCTTTGGTTGTGAAAGTGATTTCCGCTACATTATTCTGGATGCTGATTTTAGAGTCGGTTCCATGCAAGGCATTGAAAAACAAAGCAGAAGAATCGGCAGCCGATGCCACCTCTTTTTGACTGTTAGCCAGTGCAGCTTCCGTTTTAGCCTTCAACGCTTCCTCCTGCTGCTGTACCACGGCAATAGAATCGTAGTATTTCTTTTGCGCAGCTATCTGTTCCTCGCTTGGACGGCTCAAAAAACTGAATCCTACCAATAATATACCTATCAGAACGAGACCTGTGATGGTGTTTTTATCCATTCTTATTTTAATTACAAATTATATAAATTACAAACTACCGGTTGTTTACCACGTATCGTTAGCCGTTCACCGTTGCTTTTTCGTTTTCGATGGCAGCTTTCACAAATGCAACGAACAACGGATGAGGGTTCAGTACCGTACTACCATATTCCGGATGGAACTGTGTACCGACAAACCATTTCAAAGTTGGGATCTCAACGATTTCTACCAGATCCGATTCCGGGTTGATACCTACACATTTCATGCCGGCAGCTTCATATCGGTCTTTATAATCATTGTTGAACTCATAGCGATGGCGGTGACGTTCCTGAATATGTTCCTGTCCGTAAGCCTGATATGCTTTCGAACCTTTCTGCAATACACATTCGTAAGCGCCCAGACGCATCGTACCACCCATATTGGTGATTGCTTTCTGTTCTTCCATGATATCAATCACGTTGTGCGGAGTCTTTTCATCCATTTCACGTGAGTTGGCATCAGTGTATCCCAGTACGTTGCGGGCAAACTCAATAGCAATACATTGCATACCCAGACAAATACCGAAAGTCGGAATGTCATGTGTACGTGTATATTTGATAGCGACAAACTTGCCGTCGATACCCCGTTGACCGAATCCCGGACCAATCATTACGCCCGCCATACCTTTCAGAGCTTCACATACATTTTCGTCTGTCAGCTTCTCGCTGTTTACGAAATGAACTTCCACTTTGCGGTCATTGTAAGTACCCGCTTGCGATAAAGCTTCACGGATAGATTTGTAAGCATCCTGCAAATCGTATTTTCCAACTAGTGCAATATTGATCGGTTCTTTTGTCTCTGCAGCGTGACGACGTTCCAGGAATTTACGCCATGGACCGAGTCCCGGAGTTTCTCCTACCGGCAGTCCCATCTTTTCGAGGATAGTGCTGTCCAGCCCTTGCGCTTGCATCAGGATAGGTACTTCGTAAATTGTTTCCGCGTCGATAGACTGCACAACGGCTTTATCGTCTACATTACAGAATTGTGCCACTTTCTTACGCAATCCGTCACTTAGCGGATGCTCGGCACGCAGTACCAGTACATCCGGCTGAATACCTACACTTTGGAGTTCCTTTACAGAATGTTGCGTCGGTTTTGTTTTCAATTCTCCGGCAGCAGCAAGATAAGGAACATAGGTCAAGTGTACGCAAAGAGCGTTCTTACCGAGTTCCCATTTCAACTGACGGATACTTTCGAGGTAGGGGAGTGATTCGATGTCACCTACCGTACCACCGATTTCAGTAATCACAAAATCAAACTTGTATTTATTACCAAGCAGTTTTACATTCCGTTTGATCTCGTCTGTGATGTGAGGAATCACCTGGATCGTTTTACCCAGATAATCTCCACGACGTTCCTTGTCAATGACGCTCTTGTAGATACGTCCCGTAGTAATGTTGTTCGCCTTTGTCGTTTGTATACCCAGGAATCGCTCATAGTGTCCCAAGTCGAGGTCGGCTTCGTGTCCGTCTACGGTTACATAGCACTCTCCGTGCTCATAAGGATTCAATGTTCCCGGGTCGATGTTGATATACGGGTCAAACTTCTGGATGGTTACATTATAACCTCTTGCTTGCAGCAACTTACCGATGGATGATGAGATGATCCCTTTTCCTAAAGAAGAGGCAACACCACCGGTGACGAAAATATACTTTGTTTCTCCCACAGCTATAACTGTTTTAATAATTGTTTACTTAGTAGTATTCTTACGAACTTAAAAACCGCAAAATTATAAAAAAAAGAGGAAGATTACAGTCTTTCGTCTCCACAATTTTATTAAAAAATGCAATTTTAAAAGAATCCTATGATTTCTGAACAAAATAATGTAGCTTTGCACTCTAAACCATAGACAAATATGATGAGAATTACTACTTTATGTTCAGCGTTTATTCTGTCAATCTTATCGTTATCGCTTTTTGCACAGGAATCTGTCGATCCCTCTCCACTTCCGACTGACTCTCTGCAGCCTGCTCCTGAAGCGATTAAACCTGCCAAAACGGTTAAATCTTCAACAGTTGTGGCAAAAGCCAGAGTCGTGAAAGCAGATACGCTTTCGGCGGAGCTTCAGAAATATTTGATGCTCAAACTGAATATGTCGGGGCCGACTCCGAAACTGGATACCGTTTCTTATTTATATAATAAGTATGTCGCGCAATTAGATTATTTGAACGATCTGTCTGTGCCGCCACGTTATATTCCGTCTGATCCCGATTATTTTCGTCTGTTCACACCATTGGCATATTATTATGCTCCGATGGCACAATATTCGAAATTGGAATGGAAGCCTATGCAATGGGACACCACTCCTCAACTGACAGCGGAACTTCTGCCTTATGATACCCTGGCATTTACCAAAACCCAGCGTGCCGAGAAAATAGTGAACAGTGCATTGATGGATCTTTATTTGGAACGTCCGAACTTGGTTGTCACTACAGAAGACCGCATCATGAGTCGTGATGTATTCCGTCACGATGTGAAGCCGAAAATATCTCCCAAAGCAAACGTTATTCATCTGTTTCAACCGGAAAATATGGATGATAATGTAGGGAAAGCCAATATGAAGATTAGTCGGCCGAACTGGTGGGTGACCGGAGGTAACGGATCGTTGCAGATTAGCCAGAACCACCTTTCGGATAACTGGTATAAGGGAGGTGAAAGTAACTTCTCCGGATTAGCCACTTTTCAGATTTTTGCCAACTATAATGACAATGAAAAGGTGCTGTTTGAGAACCAGCTGGAAGCTAAAGTAGGTATGACTTCCACTCCGTCAGATGAATACCATAAATATCTGTTCAATACAGACCAATTTCGTTTGTATAATAAATTAGGTTTGAGAGCTTTCAAGAATTGGTATTATACCATTTCGTCCGAGTTTAAGACACAGTTTTTCAATGGATATAAAGCTAACAGCGAAGAATTGGTTTCATCTTTCATGTCTCCGGCAGATTTGGCGGTCAGTGTCGGTATGGATTATAAATTGAGTAAGAAGAAATTTAATCTTTCTGTGTTTATGGCGCCGTTGACTTATAACTTGCGTTATATCGGTAATTCTGAAGTAGACGAAACAAAGTTTGGCTTAGACAAAGGAAAATGCTCTAAAAACGACTTTGGTTCCCAGTTGCAATCCACATTGAACTGGACCATCATCTCTGCAGTAACTTTAGAGTCTCGTCTCAATTATCTGACCAACTATCATTGGGCACGTGTAGAATGGGAAAATACATTCAACTTCGTTTTGAACCGTTATCTTTCTACCAAGCTCTATATACATACCCGTTTTGACGATAGCTCGAAACCGACTGAAGGAGACAGCTTCTTCCAGTTGAAAGAATTGCTTAGCTTCGGTATCAATTATAAGTGGTAAGTAAATCGAAAGAATAGAAATCAGGCGCGGAAATTCCGCGCCTGATTTGTTTAGGGATGTTGTACAAAATATGGGTGGTAAAATAGAACCAATGTGATAGCGGATTTTTCACGTCCAAGATAGTCTTAACTGTATATTTCTATTTGTATGTAAAAAAAGAAAGCGTTTTTTCTTGTTTACTATTTATAATTTTATCTATCTTTGTCACCGAATTCAATCCATTGCCTAAGGGGTATGGAAAAATGAGGGGTAAAAATACATGATCATTAAGAAAAATGACGATCGAAATCTTCTGCCAACAGATGTGATTGGCAGAAGCGTAGCGCGCTCAAAACGTTGGTTGGTGGCAATCGTACGTATTTGTCACGAGAAAAAAACGGGTGAGCGGCTTACGAAAATGGGGATCGAAAATTTCCTTCCAATTCAACAAGAAGTCCATCAATGGAGCGACCGCCGTAAAATTGTCGACCGGGTACTGCTTCCGATGATGATTTTCGTTCACGTTGATCTGCAAGAACAAAAAGAAGTCCTGACTTTATCTTCTATCAGCCGTTACATGGTATTACGTGGGGAGAGTACTCCGGCTGTTATTCCTGATCAACAAATGTTGCGATTTAAGTTTATGCTCGATTACTCGGATGAGACGATTAGCATGAGTACATCGCCATTGGCTCCGGGAGAGAAAATACGGGTAATCAAGGGACCATTGGCAGGATTGGAAGGGGAATTAGTACATGTGAATGGGAAATCGAAAGTTGCTGTTCGATTGACAATGTTAGGGTGTGCATGTGTAGATATACCGGCTGGGTGTGTAGAGCCGGTATCTGAAAATGGGGATTTACGTGATTGAGTAATCAATCTATTTTATAGGGGTATGGGGATTTTACTGCAAAAATGTAATGAAAGTCTGTAAAATAGCAGGCAGTCTATCTGACATCGGTAACCAAACAGTGGATATATTTATCGATGACCTCTCTCAAAAATAAAAATCCATAAAGTATTATGAATTATATCTTTACAAAAGATATAGTGTAGAAATGTATGTACGTATCGAAAGATGAAGGGATTCTTTGTTGGGCTACACCAACATGGAAATCGTAGTCATAGTCCTTGTACTGATCATAATCAATCAGATAAATCAAATTTCGAAATATTATTTTATTCATTTATACTATAATGGAAAAAACATTGAAGGACATAGTGCAATATGTCCGCAAAAATTATTTCAGTTATTGGGTTATTTTAGGTATTGACACGGCAATTTCTGTATTATGTTCGTTGGTCGCTTATGCGGTAATTCATTATATGGCGCATGTTCCAATGACCGACTGGATGCTCTGTAAATTTGCTTGCGTTTCTTTGGTGGCAAGTGTTGCGGGCTCTTTATTATTCCATACTTATCGTAATACAATTCGTTTCTCACAGGCACGTGAACTTTGGCGTATCATGTGTGCCGTTTTATTTAAAATTGCCTGTTTGGTCATTATTTCTTTTGGAGTTGTATATGAGACCCAATTGCCATATAATTATAAAATATCCTATCTTCTATTTGATGGTTTATTGACTTTAGTGATCTTGACAACCTTCCGTGTATCATTGATAATCGTCTATGATTTTTTATTGGATTGGGTGAATAAAAAGAACACACGTATTCTTATTTATGGTACTAATGAAGAGAGTGTAGCCTTGAAGTTACGTCTTAGGGATAGTGCACATTATAAAGTAACCGGTTTTTATGTATATGGTAAAAATAACAGCCGACGCCGATTGGCAGATCTTCCCGTTTATTACTTTGAAAATGAATCGGATGTTGATTATATCATGCGGAAGCGCGGAATTAAGGGGATTCTGTTTGCCCGTTATGAAGATACCCGCCTGGAAGAAAAACGACTTCTGGAATATTGTAAAAACAATGAACTTAAAACATTGATAGCTCCTACTATCAGTGAAGCGGATTCTGATGGAAACTTTCATCAGTGGGTACGTCCTATTAAGATTGAGGATTTGTTGGGTCGTGCCGAAATTAATATCAACCTTCGTCAGGTTGCAGAAGAATTCAGGGGAAAAGTGGTGTTGGTGACTGGTGCGGCAGGCAGTATTGGTAGTGAACTTTGCCGTCAATTAGTGCAGATGGGAATTCAGAAACTTATCATGTTCGACTCTGCAGAAACACCTTTGCATAATGTCCGTCTTGAGTTTGAGAAAAAATATCCAAATATAGATTTTGTTCCGGTGATTGGTGATGTGCGTGTGAAGGAACGCGTTCGTATGGTATTCGAATTGTATCATCCTCAAATTGTTTTTCATGCCGCCGCTTATAAACATGTGCCTTTGATGGAAGAAAATCCTTGTGAAGCTGTACTTGTCAATGTGACCGGTTCTCGTCAGGTGGCTGATATGGCTGTGGAATATGGTGCTGAAAAGATGATTATGGTGTCTACGGATAAAGCTGTAAATCCTACTAATGTAATGGGCTGTTCCAAGCGTTTAGCTGAAATCTATGTTCAAAGTCTGGGATGTGCTATTCGTGAGGGAAAAGTGAAAGGTCATACCAAATTTATCACCACCCGCTTTGGTAATGTATTGGGTAGTAACGGTTCTGTCATTCCTCGTTTTAAAGAACAGATAGAGAATGGTGGTCCTGTCACTGTTACTCATCCTGATATTATCCGTTTCTTCATGACCATTCCCGAAGCTTGCCGTTTGGTAATGGAGGCTGCTACCATGGGTGAGGGTAATGAGATCTTTGTCTTTGAGATGGGAAAAGCTGTGAAGATTGTTGATCTGGCGACTCGTATGATCGAATTGGCTGGTTATCGTCCGGGTGAAGACATAAAGATCGAATTTACGGGATTACGTCCGGGTGAAAAATTGTATGAAGAGGTGTTGAGCGATAAAGAAAATACGATTCCGACAGAGAATAAGAAAATCATGATAGCTAAAGTTCGTCGGTATGAATATGCTGATATTCTTGATACTTATGCAGAATTTGAAAAGTTGTCGCGTGCGGTAAAGATCATGGATACCGTGCGGTTGATGAAAAAAATAGTTCCGGAGTTCAAATCAAAAAATTCTCCGCGATTTGAAGTATTAGATAAAGAATAAATAGGAAATAATTAACAAAAGATTCTATAAATAAATTATCATTTAATATGAATAAATCATTGCGCACGCATTTGAATGTACGAAGCTTGTATGGAAGTTTGTTTTCCTGTCTGATAGCGGTATTTCTGTTTGCTTCCTGTCAGTCCTATAAGAAAGTACCTTATTTGCAGGATGCGGGAGTTGTAAAGGACACCAATCAACAGGAAAATTTATATGATGCCAAGATAATGCCTAAAGACTTACTTACTATCGTAGTCTCATGTACTAGTCCGGAACTTGCAGTTCCGTTTAACTTGACGGTGGCAACTCCTGCTAATGCGGCTACTGCCAGCACCCAATTGACTACCCAGCCTGTCTTACAACCTTATTTGGTTGATAATGAAGGCAAGATTAATTTTCCTGTTTTGGGTGAATTGAAAGTGGGTGGATTGACGAAAAGAGAAGCTGAACAACTGATAATAGACAAACTGAAACCTTACATAAAGGAGACTCCGATAGTTACTGTCCGTATGGTAAACTATAAAATTTCTGTATTAGGTGAGGTTGCCCGTCCGGGTACGTTTACCATCAGTAACGAGAAAGTCAACTTGTTGGAAGCTCTAGCCATGGCCGGTGACATGACGGTTTGGGGAGTTCGTGATAATGTGAAACTGATTCGTGAGGGTGCTGATGGCAAACAGGAAATTGTGACATTGGATTTAAACAAGGCGGAGACAATTCTTTCTCCTTATTATTGGTTACAGCAGAATGATATAGTTTATGTGACTCCTAATAAAGCAAAAGCCCGTAACTCCGATATAGGTAACAGTACCAGCTTGTGGTTCTCCGCTACTTCTATTCTGGTATCATTGGCAAGTTTATTAGTAACAATCTTCAAATAGTAATATAGATATGATTGAGGAAAAAAGAGAGAACCGGGGTGAGCAACCGGAAGAGCTGGTGAATATTCAGGAAATCCTTTTCCGTTACCTGATCCATTGGCCTTGGTTTGTGGTTTCTGTAATAATCTGTATCGCCTGCGCATGGGGCTACCTGCGTCTGGTTACTCCTGTCTATAATATATCTGCTACAGTCTTGATCAAGGATGACAAGAAAGGCGGTGGTGCGAGCATGTCCTCCGAACTGGAAAAGATGGGACTGGACGGTTTCGTTTCCTCGTCGAACAATGTAGACAATGAAATCGAGGTATTGAAATCAAAGTCTCTTGCCCGTGAAGTGGTCAACAATCTGGGACTGTTTGTGACTTATAAGGATGAAGATGAGTTTCCTAATAGGGAACTTTACCGTACCTCGCCCGTAGTGGTGAGCTTGACTCCACAAGAGGCGGAAAAATTGTCTGCACCAATGGAAGTGGAGATGACTTTATTTCCCAATGGTGGGATGGATGCGTTGATAACAGTGAAAGACAAAGAGTATCGGAAACAATTCGATCAATTACCTGCTGTTTTTCCGACCGATGAGGGGACGGTCGCCTTTTTTGAAAGCAAGGATACATTGACGACCAATCAGGCTAAGGAGGAAAGTAAAGAGCGTCATATAAAAGCTTTTATAAACCGGCCGATGTCTGTGGCCAAAGGATATATCCAGTCCTTGTCGATAGCCCCTACATCAAAAACTACTTCTGTAGCTGTTCTTTCGTTAAAGAACTCAAATACCCGGCGTGGCAAGGACTTCATCAACAAACTCCTTGAGATGTACAATATCAATGCCAATAATGACAAGAATGAGGTAGCCCAAAAAACCGCAGAATTCATCGACGAACGTATCGGCATTATTTCCAAGGAACTTGGAAGTACCGAACAAGACTTGGAGAACTTCAAGCGTAGCGCCGGAATTACAGATTTGAGCAGTGAGGCGCAAATAGCCTTAACCGGTAATGCTGAATATGAAAAGAAGCGTGTGGAAAACCAGACTCAAATCAATTTGGTGATGGATTTGCAACGCTATATGCAAGGTAATGAATATGAGGTCTTGCCAAGTAATATTGGATTACAGGATGCAGCATCAGCTGGTGCAATAGACAGATATAATGAGATGTTGGTTGAAAGAAAGCGCTTGCTCCGTACATCAACCGAGAATAATCCGACGATCATAAATTTGGATACTAGCATCCGTGCGATGCGGAGCAATGTACAGGCTACGCTGGATGCTACATTGAAAGGATTGCAGATAACCAAAGAAGACCTTGCCCGTGAAGCGAACCGCTATTCCCGTCGTATTAATGACGCTCCGACCCAGGAACGTCAGTTCGTAAGTATCGCCCGGCAGCAGGAAATTAAGGCCGGTCTTTATTTGATGTTACTTCAAAAACGTGAAGAGAATGCCATCACTTTGGCAGCTACAGCAAACAATGCCAAGATTATTGATGAAGCGTTAGCAGACGACAATCCGGTTTCTCCTAAGAGGATGATGATCTATCTTGCCGCCTTGGTATTAGGAGTAGGATTTCCGGTAGGTATCATTTATCTGATTGGCTTGACCAAATTCAAGATTGAGGGCCGTGCTGATGTTGAAAAACTAACTTCTCTTCCTGTTATTGGCGATATCCCGTTGGCGGATGAAAAGTCCGGTTCTATAGCTGTATTTGAGAATCAGAATAACCTGATGAGTGAGACATTCCGTAATGTACGTACCAATCTTCAGTTTATGCTTGAAAATGGCAAGAATGTGATTCTGGTGACATCTACCATCAGTGGTGAAGGTAAGTCTTTTGTATCATCTAATTTGGCTATTAGTCTTTCTTTGTTAGGGAAAAAGGTTGTGATAGTAGGTCTTGACTTCGCAAACCGGGATTGAATAAAGTTTTCAATCTTTCGAGAAAAGAACAAGGTATCACCCAATTTTTGACTAATCCGGCTGTTAATCTGATGGATTTGGTACAACCTTCTGATATCAACAAGAATCTGTTTATTCTTCCCGGTGGAGCAGTTCCTCCCAATCCGACGGAATTATTGGCCCGTGACGGCTTGGAAAAAGCCATCGAAACATTGAAGGCTAATTTTGATTATGTGATTCTGGATACGGCTCCCGTGGGTATGGTAACTGATACCTTGCTGATAGGTCGTACTGCTGATTTATCGGTATACGTATGCCGTGCCGATTATACCCGTAAGGCAGAGTTTACTTTGATCAATGAACTTATGGAAAACAACAAACTGCCTAACCTCTGTATCGCCATTAACGGCTTGGATCTTCAGAAAAAGAAGTACGGCTATTATTATGGTTATGGTAAATACGGCAAGTATTATGGCTATGGTAAGCGTTATGGTTATGGCTATGGTTATGGAGAGAAGCATACAAGTCGGGAGGGTAAATAAACTGCTATTGATAAAACCAAATCAAACATAATATGCGTGATTTCAAAGAGATTCGGGTCGCAGTAGCCGGAACCGGTTATGTGGGACTGAGCATAGCGACACTGCTATCACAACATCATCATGTAACTGCCGTGGATGTAATCCCGGAAAAGGTGGAGAAACTGAACAACAAGGTTTCCCCTATTCAGGATGATTATATTGAGAAGTATCTGGCTGAAAAGCCGCTTGACCTTGTTGCCACTTTGGACGGGAGATCAGCCTACGCTGACGCCGACTTTGTGGTAATAGCCGCTCCTACAAACTACGATCCTGTGAAGAATTATTTCGATACGAGTCGTGTGGAGGAAGTTATCAATCTTGTGCTTGAAGTGAATCCCGATGCCGTAATGGTCATCAAATCGACAATTCCGGTGGGCTATACCCGTAACCTTTATGTAAAATATGCCCAGAAAGGAGTCAAGAAGTTCAACCTGCTGTTCTCACCGGAGTTCCTTCGTGAAAGCAAGGCTCTTTATGACAACCTTTATCCGAGCCGTATCATCGTAGGTTATCCGAAGATCATCGACCGTCCGGAGTTTGCTGAAGAAAACAAGGCGATCCGGTCTGTCACGGATGTCACTATGTTACAGGAAGCAGCTAGGACATTTGCCGCCCTTTTGCAGGAAGGGGCTGTCAAGGAAAACATCGACACGCTTTTTATGGGTATGAAAGAAGCCGAAGCAGTGAAGCTATTCGCCAATACCTATCTTGCTCTCCGAGTAAGCTATTTTAACGAACTCGACACCTATGCTGAGGTGAAAGGTCTTGACTCTAAAGCTATCATTGAAGGTGTAGGTCTTGACCCACGCATCGGTACACATTATAACAATCCTTCATTCGGCTATGGTGGCTATTGCTTGCCGAAAGATACCAAGCAGCTCCTTGCCAATTATGCTGATGTCCCCCAGAATATGATGTCCGCTATCGTTGAGTCTAACCGTACTCGTAAAGACTATATTGCAGATGCTGTCCTCCGTAAAGCTGGTTGGTACGACTATAGTACTAACCAGCTTTATGACGGCCAGAAGGAGCCTGTCACCATAGGAGTGTATCGTTTGACTATGAAGTCTAATTCGGATAATTTCCGGCAGAGCGCTATTCAGGGGATTATGAAGCGTATTAAAGCAAAAGGAGCAGAAATGATTATTTACGAACCTACTCTTAGCAATGGAGAAAACTTCTTTGGTTCCAAAGTTGTTAACGATCTTACTCGTTTTAAAGAATTATGCAAGGCTATTATTGCTAATCGTTTTGATGAGTGTTTAAGTGATGTAGAAAAGAAAGTGTATACACGCGATATCTTCGGTAGAGATTAAAATAGTCTTTTTCTGCAATTAATAAAATTATTTGGTTACTCCTCTGTATATTCCATTTGTTTTTATATATTTTGTAAGTACTCAACAGGCTCTGGATTAAAAGAAATATCTTCGTTAAAAGCTTAAAAAATATGTATAGCAATGAATTGTGCAAGATTTTATTTCAAGTACAAAATTGAAGTTAGATTTTGTGAAGAATCTCTCCAAGCATTTTGGGACTCAATACTATATAGAACTTTGTAAGATAGTTGCTATACAAACATGACAATTCTAAATATAGAGAATATAAGAAATACTATATATGAAACAGTTAGCTAGGAATATATACAATAATATTCGAGGAGGAATAAATGGACTTAAAAGCACATTAATTGAGAGATTTATACCAAGTCTTCCAAGTAAAACTATCAGAAATCTTTTCATTCGATGGAGTGGCGTAAAGGCTTCAAAGAATGTTCATTTTTACTTTGGATTCACAGTGAGGAATCCTAAAGGTTTAATTATTGAGGATGGGGTTAATATCGATCCTAAATGTCTTTTGGATGCAAGAAAAGGTCTTATAATTCGTAAAAATGCTGTTATTGCATATGAGGCTGTTATCTGGTCGCTTAATCACGATTATAACGATAAATATTTTTGTGGTAAAGGAGCACTTACCGAAATTGGAGAATATGCTTGGATTTGTAGTCGTTCAATAATACTTCCTGGAGTTAAGGTCGGCGAAGGAGCTGTAGTAGCTTCCGGAGCTGTTGTGACAAAGGATGTTCCACCATATACAATTGTCGGTGGAGTCCCCGCAAAAGTCATAGGTAAAAGGGAACGTAAAGGTTATCAGTATGGCTATCACTTTAAAGATGATACTTCGCATTTATATTAAAAAGTATGCAAACATCAACAAGAGTAATATTTAATACAATCGTACTTTATGTTAAGGTTATCCTGTCCTTGGCAATTGCTTTCGTTTCTATTCCGTTGGTGTTGAATGCCTTGGGAGCGAGTGACTATGGTTTATACAATCTTGTGGCAGGAGTTGTGGCGATGCTTTCATTTTTGAATAACTCAATGACTGTCTCTACCCAACGATTTATGTCTGTTGCGATGGGAGAGAAAAATGAAGAAAAAATTAATTCTATTTATAACACAAGTTTTCTTTTACATTTACTCCTAGGCTTGCTGGTTGTTGTTGCTTTTGAGACTATTGGGTTATTTGCGATTGATAGACTCAATATTATTCCAGAGCGAGTGTGGTGTGCAAAGATTATTTATCAACTCCTTATTTTTAGCACCTTTGCAAAGATTGTATCAGTTCCATTTGATGCTTTGGTCAATGCGAAAGAGGATATGTTGCCTTTTTCTGTCATAGAGTTAATTGATTCTGCACTGATGCTTGCTGTTGCGCTTTCTATTGCGTATATTTCTGGGGATAAGCTGATTTACTATGGTGCTTGTGTCGCCTTTATTTCTGTTTTGACTTTTTTTATGAAATATGGGTGGTGCCGGTATGCTTACAAAGACTATTGTATACAATTAAATACATATCGAGGAAAATTCATAATCAAGGAGATGGTAGGCTTTACTGGATGGAATCTTTTTGCAGGTCTTGCAATGATTGGAAGGAATCAAGGTGTTGCAGTTATTATAAATATTTTTTTAGGTACAATAGCAAATGCAGCATATGGGGTTGCGAATCAGATAAATGGTGCTCTTGGACATTTTTCTGCTACATTTCAAAAGGCTATTAATCCTCAGTTAATGAAAAGTGAAGGAATGAATGATAGAAATAGACTTTTTCGTATATCATTTATCTCATCAAAGTTCTCTGTACTTGCTCTTGCGTTCTTTGCCGTTCCTTTCATCATGGAGATGAACGAAGTTTTGACTCTTTGGCTAAAAGATGATATCCCACCATTTACATTGAAGCTGGCTCAGTACATCCTTCTTTTATCTATAACATATCAATACTCAGTGGGAATTATGGCTGCTATTCAGGCAACAGGAAAAATTCGTAATTATCAGATAATTATGGGAAGTCTTCTACTAATGAATGTTCCTATAGCCTATTTCATTTTAAAGATGGGGTATTCTGTATATTATACAACTATAGCTTTTGTGATACTGGAACTCATTTCTTTGTGTGTAAGATTGTTTATGGCGAATAAATTGACAGGTATGAGTGTCAAAGAATATATTCAGAATGTTATCCAACCAACTATGATAATCATAGTTATTCCTGTTATTGTTGCGATGATTCCTCACTTTGTGATGTCTAATTCTTTCTTGAAGCTTGTAATTGTATGTTCAATATACTGTTTGCTCTTTGCTGTATTAATGTTCAGATTTGCATTTGATGAGGGTCAACGAGAGCATATTAAATCAAAAAATTCAGCATCTTCTAAAGCGATAAAATGAAAATAGGATTATTAGCATATCATGCAGCTTGTAACTTTGGCGCATTTTTGCAGCTCCTTTCTACTGTCGAATATATCAAGAAACAGGGTGATGAGCCTATAGTGATAAATTGGATTCCTAAGGATTTCAGTAAAGATTACGAGAAACGGTCTCTGCTAAAGGTTAGAGATTTATATGTACGTATAAGAAAACAATACTATCCAATGACAGAACTTTGCGAAACAGATAAGCAAGTAGCAAAAGTAATTGAAAAGGAAAGAATTGAGGCTGTAATTATTGGTAGCGATGCTGTTATTCAGCATCATCCTTTGCGTGAACGTATTCATTTCCCTTGTAAGAGAATCATATATATTGGGGCATCCTACTAGTGACAGAATGTATCCAAACAGTTTTTGGGGGCATTCAATAGATATTTGGATCATCCGGTTCCGATTGCGGTAATATCCGGTTCATCTCAGGATTCAATGTACTATTTCATAAAGGGTAGAACTAAGTCTCGGATGAAGCAGTCCATTTTGGGATTTCGCTATATGTCTGTTCGTGATGATTGGACCCAAAAGATGGTGGCATATCTTACTGATGGAGAAATGATTCCAGAAGTTACACCTGATCCTGTCTTTGCCTTTAATCACAATGCATCTCATTTGGTACCTTTTAAAGAAGAAATAATTAAGAAATTCAATATTCCTGAAAACTATATTCTAGTCAGTTTTAAGGGAGAGAAATCTGTGAATCAGGCTTGGATTAATGAATTCCAAGAATTGGCTAATAAAAATGGTCTTGTATGTGTAAAACTGCCTTATGCTGATGCGTCTGCCTTTGGCGATATTCAATACACAGCAGGTGATACTATATCACCTTTAGAATGGTATGCTTTGATTAAGTATTCGAAAGGGTATGTAGGAAACAATATGCATCCGATTGTGACATCTATAGCTAATGGTGTCCCGTTCTATTGTTTTGACAATTACGGAATTCCGAAGCTTGACGGTCAATGGACTAATGGAGAATCAAGTAAGATTTATCATATTCTGAGTGCAGCTGATTTATTGAAGTATCGAGTTTTTATATCTGGTCAGGATTATTCTCCTACATCAGCATCTACTGTCATGGATGCTATTTTGTCTTTTGATGCTGTTAAGGAGAAGGCTTTTGCTGTAAGGTATTACCAAAGTTATTCAAATATGATGATTCAGGTTCTCAATCAATTAAAAAAATAACGATGATTTCTGCTTGTATAAATATACAAAGCAACTGTAAGCCATGGCTTCGCAAAGCATCTATAGTTAATCTATAGCATATAATAAAATGAAACACTATAGATTATAATATTAACTAAAAAATAGGTTTATATTATCTTTTTAATAATATTTTTACATTAATGTATTTTTGTTTATTATGGATTTTTAATTATTTGCTTTTGAATTGATTTAAAATCATTAATGATTGGTATGATGAAAATCATTATCAAACATTAAAATTTATGTATCATGAACATAATTATTCAATCTCATGGATGATATATGTAATCATGGCTATTTTACTTGTTATTATACAAATTGTTCAATTGCCAACATTATTTCATATAGATGCTTATTTGATGTTTGGATTTATGATTTTACGTTCATTGAAACAAATATATAAAAATAGACTCTAAGAGTCTATTTTAATAAATGACTAAGACTGTCAAGTAATTCATCTTTTGAGCTTAAAGAATTATAATAAGTTTCAAAAAGAACACCAAGCCCTGGTAAGACGGTTTCTTCTTTAGAAGCAATACCACTTTCAATAATCTCTTTAAGTTCACTACTTGAACAAGCATGTAGTCTTTGAAATATAGCTTGTCGAATATCCATTTTATCACTCCTTAAAAAGAGTGACCCAAAAAGGAGAAAAATATACATGGTAGAAACTAAAATAATTATTTTAGATCAACAAGAAATTGTTTATAAAATTCATTATAAAAGAATTAAGAATTGTTATTTAAGAGTAGAAAAAGGAGAAGTGGTAATTAGTTGTTCACCGCTGTTTCCTCAAAGTGAAATAGAAAAATTGATTAGAAATCATCAAGAAGAAATACTTGAACAAATAAAAGGATATGTTCCTAAATATAACTATCAAGAAGATGGTTATGTTTATTTGTTTAATCAAAAATATCAAATTGTTTTAAAAGATATGAATATCAAAAAATGTGCCATTCATGATCGTCAAATCTATGTTTATTCAAAAAATATCCAAGCAACCATTGAAATGTTTTTAAAACAAGAATTGATGAATTATTTAAAAGAAAGAATAGATTTTTATCTAAGTATGAGCTTTCATCATGTTTTTCCTGAAATTCAAATTAAGAAAATGAAAAAGAAGATGGGGTTGCTGATTTTT
>ENA-OPZZ01000754-OPZZ01000754.1-human-gut-metagenome-genome-assembly--contig:-NODE-754-length-23638-cov-3.652248_pt1 | contig 23638 bp, 18 predicted proteins | sample MGYA00242487_ERZ504511 | MGnify/ENA primary metagenome ERZ504511 (study PRJEB26092, sample SAMD00036241) | human gut metagenome | host: Homo sapiens | study: EMG produced TPA metagenomics assembly of... | reverse complement strand
ATCTGGAAAGATACTGATAAGATTGTCGAAGATCTTCCAAACGACAGGAAATATTCCTTTAAATCCGGAGTCAACATTATGTTTGGCTGCAATAATTTCTGCAGTTACTGTATCGTGCCATATGTAAGAGGACGTGAGAGAAGCCGCAAACCAGAAGCAATTGTACGGGAAATCGAACGTCTTGTAGCTGATGGTGTTACAGAAGTTATGCTTCTTGGACAAAATGTAAATTCTTACGGAAAGAACTTGGAAGAACCGTTGTCCTTTGCAGAACTACTACAAAAAATCGAGCAAATTGAGGGACTTCATCGAATCCGCTTTATGACTTCCCACCCAAAAGATCTTTCTGATGAATTGATCGAAGTGATGGGTAAGAGTGAAAAAATCTGTAAACACCTTCATCTTCCCGTACAATCCGGAAGCAGTCGTATTTTAAAGAAGATGAACCGCCATTATACAAAAGAACAGTATCTGGAACTGGTAGATAAAATCCGTGCCGCTGTGCCGGATATCTCTCTAACAACAGATATTATTGTCGGATTTCCTGGTGAGACAGAAGAGGACTTCCTGGAAACTTTAGATATTGTAAGAAAAGTGCGATACGACAGTGCGTTTACATTTATCTACTCCAAGAGAACCGGAACGCCTGCTGCCACAATGGAAGATCAGGTTCCGGAGGAAGTTGTAAAAGATCGTTTTGACCGTCTCCTGAAAGAGGTTCAGGCAATTGCAGCAGAGGTATGTGCTGTACACGAAGGAACCATTCAGGAAGTGCTGGTTGAATCTGTCAGTGACCATGATGACCATATGGTGACCGGACGACTCAGCAATAACATTCTTGTTCATTTCCAGGGAGATGCATCTATGATCGGCGATTATGTCAATGTGAAGCTGGATCAATGTAAAGGCTTCTATTATATTGGAGAACAGGTATAGAAAAATATACCAGTGATGATATTGATAAAACGAGTAGAAAACGCTCACACTATTTTGTAAGAACAGATAGTGAGGGCGTTTTTATATGAAGAATAGCTTATCAAAGAAAAACATTTATTTAAAAATATAAGTGAATATCTTGTACTATGGGCTGTCGGAGGATGCATTTATTATGGGATTGAAGTCTTATTTCGCGGTTTTTCACATATAAGTATGTTCATGCTTGGCGGACTGTGTATGCAGTTTTTTACATGGCAGGGACGGCTGACAGAATGGCAGGATGCTCTGCCAAGACAGATTACACGTTGTACGATCTTTGTTGTGAGTATGGAATTTATCACTGGAATTATCGTAAACAAATGGTATCACCTGGCAGTTTGGGATTATTCGGATATGCCATTGCAGTTATGGGGGCAGATTTGCCTTCCCTTTGCGCTTATTTTTTCTTTTTTATGTACTATGGGTATCCTTCTGTCCGGATATCTGCTCCATTGGTTCTATAAAGAACCAATGCCACATTACCGCATTTGGTAGTATTACATCATCCGTTTTGATATTTGATAAACATGTGGCAGGTAGTGATAACTAATTTTTTCCTGTTTGTCTAAAATTTCGACTTTCATGAAACAGGATGAGATGTTATAATATAAAGATGCCGAAGTTTCGAGATTGCCAATGGCATTCCTGAATTCACAAGTATTACACAAGAGGAGATAAAAAAGTGGCTGAATTAACACCTATGATGCAGCAGTATATGAAAACAAAAGAAGAATACAAAGACTGCATTTTATTTTATAGACTGGGAGATTTCTATGAGATGTTCTTTGATGATGCGCTGGTAGCATCAAAAGAACTGGACATCACCCTTACCGGAAAAAACTGTGGACTGGAAGAACGTGCACCGATGTGCGGTGTCCCGTTCCATGCAGTAGACGGTTATCTGAATCGGCTCGTATCTAAAGGTTACAAGGTCGCCATCTGCGAACAGATGGAAGATCCGGCAACTGCAAAAGGAATCGTCAAACGTGAGGTTGTCCGGATTGCCACACCTGGAACGAACCTGGATATGCAGGCATTAGACGAGACAAAGAACAACTACATTATGTGTATTGTTTACATGGAAGATCGTTTTGGGTTGTCTGTCGCTGATGTTACGACCGGCGATTATTTTGTTACGGAGATTAATACAGAAGAAAAACTGTTTGACGAAATCTATAAACTTATGCCGTCGGAGCTTATCTGTAATGAAGCATTTTTCATGAGTGGCATGAACATCGAAGATTTGAAGAACCGCCTTGGAATTACCATTTATTCACTGGATCCATGGTATTTTGATGATGCGATCTGTCAGGATACATTAAAAGAACATTTCAAAGTCGGATCATTGACTGGTCTTGGCCTTGCAGATTATGACTGTGGGATCATTGCTTCCGGAGCCCTTTTGATCTATCTGAAAGAGACTCAGAAGACATCTCTTTCCCATATGTCACGTCTGATTCCATATGCTGCCGGAAAATATATGCTTCTCGACAGTGCTACAAGACGGAATCTTGAACTTTGTGAGACTTTAAGAGAGAAGCAGAAGAGAGGGAGCCTTCTCTGGGTACTGGATAAGACGAAAACCGCCATGGGTGCCAGAAATCTCCGAAAGTATATTGAACAGCCACTGGTTCAGAAATATGATATTGAGAAACGTCTGGATGCTCTCAATGAGCTTTTAGATAACGCGATTTCAAGAGAAGAGATCCGGGAATATCTGTCGCCAATCTACGATCTTGAGCGTCTGGTCAGCAAGATTACATATCAGTCTGCGAACCCGAGAGATATGATTGCATTTGAAAGTTCTCTTTCTATGCTGCCTCATATCAAATATATTTTAAGTGAGATGACAAGTCCGCTTTTGAAAGAACTTTATGAAGATTTAGATACGCTGGAAGATCTGTGCACACTGATCAAAGATGCAATCAAAGAAGATCCGCCGCTTGCCATGAAGGAAGGCGGTATTATCCGCGACGGGTATAATCCGGAAGTCGATAAGCTCCGCTCGGCTAAGTCTGACGGGAAAGACTGGCTTGCAAAACTGGAAAGTGACGAGCGTGAGAAAACCGGCATCAAAAATCTAAAGATTAAATACAATAAAGTATTCGGCTACTATCTGGAAGTAACCAATTCTTTTAAAGATCTGGTACCGGATTATTATACAAGAAAGCAGACTCTTGCCAATGCAGAGCGTTATATCATTCCGGAATTAAAAGAACTGGAGGATACGATTCTCGGTGCGGAAGATAAGCTTTATTCTCTGGAGTATGAGCTTTACAGTGATATCCGGAGCCGTGTAGCCAAAGATGTTGTCCGTGTCCAGAAAACTGCCAAAGTGATCGCCCAGATTGATACATTGGCTTCTCTGGCTCTTGTTGCAGAGCAAAATAATTATGTGCGTCCGAAGATAAATGAAAAAGGTGTCATTGACATCAAAGAGGGCCGTCACCCGGTAGTTGAGAAAATGATTCCAAATGATATGTTCATTTCCAATGATACATATCTGAACGATAAAAAAGACCGGATTGCCATTATAACCGGACCGAACATGGCCGGAAAGTCTACCTACATGCGCCAGACAGCCCTGATTGTCCTGATGGCTCAGATTGGCTCTTTTGTTCCTGCCGCCAAAGCCGACATCGGTCTGGTAGACCGTATTTTTACCCGTGTAGGAGCTTCTGATGATCTGGCAAGTGGTCAGAGTACATTTATGGTTGAGATGACGGAAGTCGCAAATATTTTAAGAAATGCCACTAGCAAGAGTCTTTTAATACTTGACGAGATTGGTCGTGGAACGAGTACATTTGATGGGCTCAGCATTGCCTGGGCAGTCATCGAACATATCAGTAACAGCAAACTTCTTGGTGCTAAAACTTTATTTGCCACACATTACCATGAGCTGACCGAGCTGGAAGGCAAAATAGATAACGTGAATAACTATTGCATTGCGGTTAAAGAGAACGGCGACGATATCATTTTCCTTAGAAAAATTGTCAAAGGTGGTGCGGACAAAAGTTATGGTATCCAGGTAGCGAAGCTTGCAGGGGTGCCGGAGTCTGTTACTGACCGGGCAAAGGAAATTGTAGAAGAACTGGTTCAGACGGATATTACAAGCCGGATCAAAGATATTGCTGTTCTGGGTGCCCCAAAACCTAAGGCGAAAAAATATGATGACGTGGATCTGGCTCAGATGTCATTGTTCGATACAGTGAAAGATGATGACGTATTAAAAGAGTTAAAAGAGCTTGATCTTGGAAACCTGACACCAATTGAAGCACTCAATACCCTTTATCAGCTTCAGAACAAATTAAAAAACAGGTGGTAGACCATGAGTAAGATACAGGTATTAGACCAGATTACAATTGATAAAATTGCCGCCGGGGAAGTCATAGAACGTCCGGCATCCGTAGTCAAAGAGCTTGCTGAGAATGCAATTGATGCCGGTGCGACTGCTGTAACTGTCGAGATCAAGGAAGGTGGCATTACATTTATGCGAATCGCTGACAACGGAATCGGAATTGATAAAGAAGATGTCCGTGCTGCATTTTTACGCCATTCTACAAGTAAGATCCGAAGTGCAGAGGATCTTGCACACATTTCATCTCTTGGTTTCCGTGGCGAAGCACTTTCCAGTATTGCAGCGGTCTCACAGGTAGAGCTTCTGACCAAGACAAAGGAAGCAGAATTTGGCGTGCGATATAAGATTGCCGGTGGAAAGGAAGAATCACTTGAAGATGCCGGTGCCCCGGATGGCACGACATTTTTGGTCCGACAGCTTTTCTACAACACACCTGCCAGAAGAAAGTTTTTAAAAACTGCTATGACAGAGGCAAGTCACGTCGGAGACCTGGTCACAAGACTGGCGTTGTCTCATCCGGAAGTTTCCTTTCGTTTTATCAACAACGGTCAGGTTAAACTTCATACTTCCGGCAATGGAAATTTGAAGGATGTCATCTATCATATATACGGACGGGAGATTGCATCGAATCTGATTGAAGTAGATTTTGAAAGAAAAGGAATCCACATTACCGGATATCTTGGAAAGCCCTTGATTTCCCGCGGCAACCGTAATTTTGAAAATTATTTCGTAGATGGAAGATACATTAAGAGCAGTATCATCTCCAAGGCAATTGAAGACGGATATAAAGATTTTACTATGCAGCACAAATACCCATTTGTCGTGCTTTACCTGGACGTAGACACAGAACATGTAGATGTTAATGTGCATCCGACCAAAATGGATGTCCGTTTTAATAATCAGCAGGAGATTTATAATACCCTGTTTGCGGCTGTCGATGACGGACTACATGAACGGGAGCTGATTCCCGAAGTGACATTGGATGATATAAAAATTCCAGAAGAACCGAAAGAGTCGAAGAAGGATCTGCCGAAAAAAAGTGAGGCAGAACATACCGAAAAGCTGCGAACTTCTTTGCAGTCACCACAAAATGAAGATGAAAAGCTGCAATACTTTATGAATGAGATGAAGAAGAGAGTATATTCTTACCATGAAGCGCTGCACGAAAACAAGCAAGAAACAACACATGCTTCATCCTATACAGACTCCTGTAAACCGCAGAAAAATGTATCAGTGCAGGACTCCTATAAACCACAGAAAAATATACCAGCTCCTGACTCCTGTAAGCCACAGAAAAATGTGCAGGCACAAAGCTCATATGAACCACAACAAAATATGCAGGCACAAAGCTCATATGAACCACAACAAAATATGCAGGCACAAGGCTCTCAGATTGCAGAGATGCCAAATTATACTGCAAGACAAGTTCCTGCGGGAAAACCACAGCAGCTCAATTTCTTTGAAGAAAAACTTCTGGAGCCACAGGCAAAAGCTGAACATAAGATTATCGGCCAGGTCTTTGATACTTACTGGCTGGTAGAATTTCATGATAACTTATATATTATCGACCAGCATGCAGCTCATGAGAGAGTTCTGTATGAACAGACATTGAAGGGCATGAAGACACGGGAGTTTACTTCTCAGCTTATTAGTCCGCCAATCGTACTGAATCTGTCTATGCAGGAGGCAGAACTTCTCAGGCTTTATATGGATCAGTTCACGCGGATTGGTTTTGAGATAGAAGAATTCGGACAGGATTCCTATGCAGTCCGCGCTGTACCGGACAATCTGTTCAGTATTGCAAAGAAAGAACTGCTCATGGAGATGATTGACAGTCTGTCTGATGAAATCAACCGAAATGCGCCATCTAATCTGATTGACGAAAAGATTGCATCTATGTCCTGTAAGGCAGCTGTCAAAGGAAATATGCGATTGAGCGCTGCAGAAGTAGACACATTGATCACGGAACTTCTGTCACTGGACAATCCTTATCACTGTCCACATGGGAGACCCACCATTATCGCCATGTCAAGGCGCGAACTGGAAAAGAAATTCAAACGTATTGTTTAATATCGAATATGAAAAATGTAAGGGATGGTATATCATGCAAAAACAACCTTTAATCATTCTCACCGGACCTACTGCAGTCGGTAAAACAAAGGCTTCCATTGGTCTTGCAAAAGCAATCGGTGGTGAGATTATTTCTGCAGATTCCATGCAGGTCTACAAATATATGGATATTGGTTCCGCAAAAATCCGTCCGGAAGAAATGCAGCATGTTCCACATTACTTAGTAGATGAACTGGAACCAGACGATGAATTTCATGTTGTCCGTTTTCAACAGATGGCAAAAGAAGCTATGAAAAAGATCTATGCTGCCGGGCATATTCCAATCGTAGTAGGCGGAACTGGATTTTATATTCAGGCACTACTTTATGATATTGATTTTACAGATAATGATAATGACACCTCGCTCCGCGCAGAATTAGAAACATTTGCAGAAGGACATGGCGCAGAGGCACTTCATGAAAAACTTCGCGAAGTGGACCCAAAATCGGCAGATACTATCCATGCAAATAATATAAAGCGGGTCATTCGGGCATTGGAATTTTATCAGAAAACCGGAATGAAAATTTCTGAACACAATGAAACAGAGCGGCAAAAAGAGTCGCCCTATCAATTTGTATATTTTATCTTAAATGATGACCGCAAGAACCTGTACCGCCGTATAGATCTACGAGTCGACCAGATGATAGAAGATGGGCTTGTCGCAGAAGTTAAGGCTTTAAAAGCGCGTGGTTATGACCGCAGCATGGTTTCTATGCAGGGACTTGGATATAAAGAAATTCTGGACTATCTGGACGGAGCATGCACATTAGAAGATGCCATTTACAAAATCAAACGAGATACAAGACATTTTGCAAAACGTCAGATTACATGGTTCAAGCGAGAGAAGCATGTGACATGGATTAATAAAAAAGATTACAATTATGATGAAGATAAGATTCTGGAAGTGATGCTCGAATCTATTAAAAAAGATATTTTGGAGGAACAATCATGTTAAATATAGAAGATATGTATCTGGAAATGGGAATCCGCAGAGAGGTTTACGATTTCGGAAGCCAGATTGAAGGAACTTTAAAAGAACGTTTTGATGCCATCGACAAAGTGGCAGAGTACAAATCAGTTGAAAGTCGTGCTGCAATGCAGAATGTAAAAGTCAATGCCGGCTGTTTCAAATACGCCAGCGGATACGGTTATGACGACCCGGGACGTGACACACTGGAAGAAGTGTACGCAGAGATTTTTCATACAGAAAGTGCTCTTGTAAGACCGCAGATCACATGCGGAACTCACGCACTGGCACTGGCACTGGCTGCAAATCTGCGCCCGGGCGATGAGCTTCTATCTCCAGTCGGAAAACCTTATGACACATTGGAAGAAGTCATTGGAATCCGCCCATCGAATGGTTCTCTTGCGGAGTACGGAATTTCCTATCGCCAGGTAGATCTTCTGGAAGGCGGTGCATTTGACTATGACAATATCAAAAAAGCAATCAACGAAAAGACAAAGCTTGTAACAATCCAGCGTTCCAAAGGATATCAGACAAGACCAAGCTTTTCCGTCTCACAGATTGGAGAACTGATTGCATTTGTAAAGAGTATCAAACCAGACGTTATCTGTATGGTCGATAACTGTTACGGTGAATTTGTAGAGACGATTGAGCCAAGTGATGTGGGTGCAGATATGGTCGTTGGTTCCCTGATCAAGAACCCGGGCGGTGGACTTGCGCCAATTGGCGGATATATCGCAGGACGAAAAGATCTGATTGATAATTGTGGATACCGCCTGACTTCTCCAGGACTTGGAAAGGAAGTTGGTGCATCTCTCGGTGTCATGCAGTCCTTCTTCCAGGGACTTTTCCTGGCACCGACTGTGACAGCAGGTGCTTTAAAAGGAGCCATCTTTGCAGCAAACATCTACGAAAAATTAGGTTACAGTGTCATTCCAAATGGTACGGAGAGCCGCCACGATATTATTCAGGCAGTAGAACTTGGAACACCGGAAGGTGTCATCGCATTCTGTAAGGGAATCCAGGCTGCTGCCCCGGTTGATTCCTATGTCACACCAGAACCATGGCCGATGCCAGGATATGACAGTGATGTTATTATGGCAGCCGGAGCATTTGTTCAGGGATCCTCTATCGAGCTGAGTGCCGATGGCCCGATCAAAGAGCCATATGCAGTGTATTTCCAGGGCGGACTTACATGGCAGCATGCAAAGCTTGGAATATTAATGTCTTTAGAGTATCTGGTAAGAGAAGACCTTGTAACAGAGTTATAATATAAAGTTAAGGAGTACAGATATGAGAACACTTGCAATTATCGGAGGCGGTGCTTCCGGTATGTTGGCGGGCATCACCGCCCTTGAGACAAATCCAGACATTCAGGTCATTATCTTTGATCAGAATGATATTCTTGGAAAGAAAATTTTGTCTACTGGAAATGGGCGCTGTAATCTGACAAATAAAAACATGTCTTTGGATTATTTCCGAAGTGATGAGCCGCAATTGATTTCTTCTGTTCTAAAAGCCTTTGGATATTCGGATACCATTCGTTTTTTCGAAAATCTGGGACTTCTGATGAAATCCAGAAATGGATACATTTATCCAAGATGTGATCAGGCATCTGTCGTCCGTTCTGTTCTGGATAATCGTTTAAAAGAGCTGGGCGCAGACATCAGACGTGAGAACGCAGTGACATCCATATGCCGGACAAAAAAAGGATTCCAGATTGAGACTGGCAGCGAAAAAATTCAAGCTGACCGCATCATTTTATCAGCCGGCGGAAAGGCTTCTTCGAAACTCGGCTCTGATGGCAGCGGTTATACCCTTGTCAAATCACTGGGGCATTCTGTTGTGCCGGTTGTTCCGGCACTGGTGCAGTTAAAAGTAAAGGATTTTGCCTTTCAAAAAGCTTCAGGAGTCAGGACAGATGCAAAAGTAACGGCCTTGATCCATGGGCGTATGGCTGCCTCAGATACCGGTGAACTTCAGATTACCAATTATGGCATATCTGGAATTCCTGTATTCCAAGTCAGCCGCTATATTTCCAGGGCTTTATATGAAAAGCAAAATGCGCAGGTTATGATTGACTTTCTGCCGGAATTAGAGGAAGCTTCACTTAGAGAACTATTTAGCAAAAAGCTTCAGCACCTGAGCGAGAACCAAAAGGCAAAACCGGAAGACCTTCTGACCGGAATTCTTCACACAAAACTAATTCCGGAGATACTCCGAATCTCAGGCATCCGTTTTTCTGCGAAACTAAATATGATCAAAGGAGCAGAACTTACAAGACTGTGTAAGGTCATAAAGTCTTGCAGGTTAAACATTTCTGATACCAACGGGTTTGACAATGCTCAAGTTAGCGCAGGCGGTGTCAGCTTAAAAGAAGTAGATATGGAGACGATGCAGTCCTGTATTACAAAAGATCTCTATCTTGCCGGAGAACTTCTTGACGTTGATGGAATTTGTGGCGGTTATAATCTACAGTGGGCATGGGCTACCGGTTATCTGGCAGGAAAACATGCAGCATCTGATCTATAACAATTGCTTTAAGAAACATATAGATTCGGCCGATTCATAAAAAAGTGAGGAAAAAGAATGGAATTACTAAAACTGGTAATTGTGGACGATGAACCAATTTTATTACAAGGACTTTTAGATACCTATGACTGGGAGAGCATGGGATTTGAGGTTGTCGGATCTGCCAAAAGTGGAGTTCAGGCACTGGAAGTCATCAGGCGTGAACAGCCACATGTCGTTCTAACCGATATTCGAATGAAGCAAATGACAGGACTTATGGTTATGGAAGAAATTCAAAAAGAACAGATCTCATGTCTTTTTGTAGTACTTAGCGCATACCGTGATTTTGAATATGCAAAACATGCCTGTGATCTTGGCGCCTACGCATATCTTTTAAAACCAATTGATGATGAACAGCTTCGCTCCACAATGACCGGAGCCTATAACACATGTATCAAACAGCTACGCAGTGAAGAAAAATACGAAAGCTGGGAACAACTCCTTTTAAAAGACGGTGACAGTTTTCTGCAGGTCGTAATACAAAAATATGTTCAGAATCTGATCCCGGAGGAAAAGATTACAGAAGTATTCTCTGTACTTCATGATTTGCCGGATAATCATGATTTTTTTATCACAGTGTGCGCCGATATTGATTTAATTTATAAAATTACAAATTCTTTAGATTATGAAGCATCCAGATATGCAGTAATTCAGGAAATAGAAGCACATGTTTTTGAACATTTTTCGTGCTGGAAATTTGAAGGGGAAGACGGCAATTATGTTTTTCATTATAAAGACTCAGCAAAAAAATGCAGTAAGGCAGATCAAAACTTTATTGGAACAGGCAAAGAATGAAGAAAAATGTCCGGTCATCGCTTCTATTTCCAAGCCATATAAAGGGATATCCGGAATCAGGAAAAGCTATGAAGAAGCACAAAAATTATTTGGAATTGCCAGTGCTTCCGGTGCCAGTGCGTTTACAATTCCAGAAGATTTAGAAGAACAGGAAGACGATTCGAAGCAGTTCTCTGAAGACAGGGAAATCCGGATTATGAACAGCATACGGAAAAATGATTTTGTGGAACTAAAAGAAACATTTATTGATTTTATTTACCATCTTCCAAAAGAAGAAGCACGTCAATGCCAGTACCTTCATAAAGTTATGCTCCGAGTACAGTTCATGCTTCAAGATACTTATGGTATGAACGAGGATATGAAAAATCAATTTGCAAATTATTATTCTAACCTGAATCATCTGCCGGCTGTAAAAGCAGTAGATGTCTGCTACAAAATTTTATGCCGTGCAATAGAACTGCGTCAGGAAGAAGCCGGGAAAAATGAAACGAGTTATTTTAAAGAATATATGGCAGAAGCTGTCGCTTATATCGAAGAACATCTTCAAGAGGAAGACTTGTCAATCATTGCAACAGCAGCTCATGTATATTTAAACCCGGTTTACTTTGGACGTATCTTTAAAAGCACCTTCCATATGACTTTTAAACAGTACCTGGTCAAAAACGTATGGATAAAGCAAAAAGAATGCGTGAAGAAGGAAATACCAGTGTCCGAACAATCTGTGAAGAAGTTGGTATCAGCAATCCTTCTTATTTTTCACAATTATTCAAGCAATATACCGGAAAACTGCCAAGTGAGTATAAAAAGGAATACGAAGTATGAAGCAAAAACATTTAAGTTCAGGTATCCAGAAAAAATATTTAAAATCTACGCTTATATTACTTCTTCTTGCACTTTTATTATCTATGATCGGAGTATGGAGTTATATGCACCATACTTTAAAAAATTAATATTATAGAAAAATACGAGTTTGCAGACGAGAAGATGGGAATTTTACTGGATAATCTTTATACGAAATCGAAAGAAGTGACTGCAGAAGCTATTCTTAATGAAACGATCCAAAAAAGTCTGAACGCAGAAGAACTGACTGATAATGAAAAGAATGCCGTTGGCAAATATTTCTCATATCTGGATCTGGATTCTATTCAAGATTATTGTTATATGGATAATAAAGGAAACGTATATACCAGATCCTATGGTTATGTAGATGCTTTTGACATTAAAAACACTGTGTTTCAGAAGAAGCTTGGTACAGAGTACGCAAAAACAGTCTGGTTCATTGCAAAAGATACACTCTTTAACGGAAAAGAAGATTCCTTGTTCATCACCCGATATGTTCATTCTCTGGACTATCCAAGTGAACCGGGAATTATTATTCTGAAAATGAATCCTTCCTTTTTGAATCATATCGTAACGATGGATTCCGAAAAGGCAGATTCTTCCATTCTAACCGGAATAATGGATCAGAATGGAAATATTTATGCTCTGAATCAGAAAAACACTGTCTTGCCGGACAATGTGACGAAAACTTTGATAAGCGCATGTAAAAAATCCTCTGATACGGGAATTATTCTCAATGGAGAGGCTGTAACGGGTGGTTATCTGTCTGCTTACTATCAAAAGGACTGTTCGTTTTCCATCTTTACGTATGTGCCAAATGAAGTTGTTACAAGTCAGACCACCCAGATTTTAATTGTATTGATTCTGATTTACCTGATTATTGTGGTATTAGCCCTATTACTCAGTATCTTGTTCTCTAATCGGTTCACCAGACCGATCCAGGAAATCACCACATATATGACTGGATTTGACGGTGGAGATTATACACATATGCCGGCACTTCACACAAACACGGAATTAGATCAGATTGGACATTCTTACAATGAAATGCTTGGCAATATTGAACAACTTGTCAACGAAATTAAATTACAGGAAAAAGAACTGCGCACCAGTGAATTAAATATGCTGATCAGTCAGATCAACCCACATTTTCTGTATAATACACTGGATACCATCTATATGCTTGCGCGTATGAACAAAGAGGAAACGACCATGCGTATGATTCAGGCTCTTTCAAAGTACCTGCGCCTCTGCCTCAGTAAAGGAAGTGATATTGTATCCGTAGAAGATGAGCTGGAAAATGTGAAAAGCTACATGGAAATCCAGCAGATCCGAAACGCAGATCTGTTTGAATATGAAATTGACTGTCAGGTCAATGCAAAAGAAAATAAAATCCTGAAGCTGATTCTTCAGCCATTAGTAGAAAATGCAGTAAAATATGGATTCAGTGAAATCTATGAAGGGGGCTATATACGGATACGGATTACAGAAGAAAAGGATGTTCTGGTGCTATCTGTCTATAATACCGGCATGCCAATGAATAAAGATATAGTAGAAAAGATCAACGGACTTACGCATTTACCTATTTCTCAGATCAAAGAGGCATTTCCTGACAAAAAACATGGATACGGTGTATTTAATATACTGACTAGACTGCGGTTAAAATACGGTGATAAGATTACATATTACTACGAAACAACCGATGCAAGTACAACCTGTACGATAAAAGTGCCAAAAGGAGGTGAGCAGGAATCATGAAAAAGCAACATATCAAAAACACAATCCGAAGTATGTTTATACTTCTACTTATGATCTGCCTGCTGACCGGCTGTAAAACATCTGAAAAAAAACTGGCAGAAGAATCCAAAGAACCAGTAAAAATATCCATTATTCTGACCGTGGATCCATCTACCGGAACGAAAAATGAGCAGAAAGTAGTAGAAGCATTTAATAAAAAATACAAAGGAACCTATGAACTGGATGTTGACTGGATCGTAGAGACAGAAGATGACTATCGTCAAAACCTGAAACGATTGAATGCAACCGATGAACTTCCGGATATTCTTACAGATCTTCGAATGCTTCCTTCTTTTTATCAGAAAATGATTGTAGAAAACCGAATTGTGGATCTGACTCCATATATTGATGCAGACGAAGAGTGGTCTTCCATGATCGAACCTGTTGTACAGGAAGGCTGCACTTACGCAGACGGAAATATTTATCTTGCACCAATTTCAACTGCGGCTTTTTCCTGCTGCGGCATATTCTGGAATCAGGAATTGTTTAACAAAGCCGGCATTGATTCCTTTCCAACAACATGGGATGAGTTCTGGGCGTGTTGTGACAAACTTACAAACGCAGGTATCACGCCACTGGCACTACATACAGATGGAACGGGATGGGCACCTATGTTACTGGCAAGTGCAGCAGTCGCTTCTTCATCGGAAGAAGGTGCTGAATTTATGAGTCTGATCTATCCGGACACCTACCAGAATGCTTCCGGGCTGGAATTGGCAAATACTTTAAAGCGACTGTTTTCCTATACAACATCGAATGCTCTGTATAATGATTTTGACACGTCATACAATAACTTTTTTACCGGGAAAGCAGCTATGGTTCCAAATGGATATTGGATGATCGACCAGATCCCTGACGGATGGGAACAGTGTGTTCGTTTTTCTTCTTTCCCTGGAAATACACTGGTTTCTTCTCCGGAAACATTTGGCTGGGCACTGACGTCTGGATGCAGTGAAGAAGTAAAAGAAGGAGCACTTGCATTTTTTAAATTCCGGACAGAATTTAATCTTCTGGAAAAAGAAACAATGTTTTCAATGGAGGAAAAATATATAAGCCAGGTGGAACGCGACTACCTGAAGGCATTTTCGAATTCCCCGACATTTGTTCCGAATTACCAGGTCAAATGGAATTCCGTTTTCCAGGAAAATACTCTCTCCAAATACCTGCCTCAGCTTGCGGAAGGACGTATTACCCCGGAAGATTTTCTAAATTATGCAGATGACAGCATACGACAATTTGAAGAAGAACAATAACGGAAAGTTTAATTTTTTTATATTAGAGGTTTTTTTATTGATACAGTTTTACGCAAATTTCCTGCTAAAATATGAGTAAATCAAGAGAACAAAAAAGATTCTCAGAAAGGCGAGGGAACAATTATGAAAATGCGTAAAGTTGTATCAATTTTACTTGTTGCAGCAATGACTATCGGAATGGTAACTGGCTGCGGCAGCTCATCGGACAAAAAAACTGCAAAGTCCGATGCAAAAGGAAAAGTGTATTACCTGAACTTCAAGCCTGAAGCTGATGAGCAGTGGCAGGAGCTTGCAGAGCAATACACAGATGAAACAGGAGTTCCGGTAACTGTACTCACTGCTGCATCCGGTGAATATGAAAAAACATTAAAATCCGAGATGGCAAAGACAGATGCTCCTACATTATTCCAGGTAAATGGTCCTGTAGGACTTGCAAGCTGGAAAGATTATTGCTATGACCTGAAAGATTCTGATATAGCAAAAGAGCTGACAGATGATGACTTTACTCTGATGGACGGAGATAAGATGGCAGGTATTGCTTACGTTGTTGAGAGTTACGGTATCATTTACAACAAAGAGCTTCTTAAAAAAGCAGGTTACTCCGCATCAGATATCACAAACTTTGACAGCTTCAAGAAAGTTGTGGAAGACATTACAGCAAATAAAGACAAACTTGGATTCTCTGCATTTACATCAGCAGGTATGGACGGTTCTTCTGACTGGAGATTTAAAACTCACCTGGCAAACCTTCCAATCTACTATGAGTATAAAGAAGACGGTATTGATAATACAGATGCAATCAAAGGTACATACCTTGACAACTATCGTCAGATCTGGAATCTGTACATCAACAACGCAACTTGCGATCCAACTGCTCTTTCTACAAAGACAGCTGATGATGCAACTGCAGATTTCGTAACAGAAGAGGCTGTATTCTATCAGAACGGTACATGGGAATACAACAACATCAAAGATATTGGTGATGATAATCTTGGAATTCTTCCTATCTACATTGGTGTAGACGGAGAGGAGAATCAGGGAATCTGTACTGGTACAGAGAACTACTGGTGTGTAAACTCCAAAGCTTCAGAAGATGACATTCAGGCTACTTTAGACTTCATGAACTGGTGTGTAACATCTGATGCAGGCGTTAATGGTCTTTGCAAAGAAATGGGATTCACGATTCCATTCAAAGCAAATCTTGATTCTGATAACGTACTTGTAAATGAAGCAAACAAATATCTGGAAGATGGTAAAACTCCTGTTTCATGGAACTTCTCAACAATGCCTTCTGAGGAGTGGAAGAATGGTGTTGGTTCTGCATTAACTGCATATGCAGCAGATCAGACAGATGCGAACTGGGCAAAAGTTGTAAGTGCTTTTGTAGACGGCTGGGCAACTGAAGCAGCAGCTTCCAAATAAGAAATATCAAATATGAATCGTAATATGTTCATGCGGCGGGCAGGGTCAATTCTCCCGCCGCTTTTAAGGAAAGGGGGCGCCTTTTATGCAAAAGGCTGTAAAACGCTATATGCCCATATTCGTACTTCCTACATTCTGTGCGTTTATCTTGGGCTTTATCATTCCTTTTATCATGGGAATCTGGCTTTCATTCTGTAAATTCACAACGGTAACAGATGCGAAATTCATCGGATTTTCCAACTACAAAAAGGCTTTTGAAGACACGGTATTCCGTCATTCTTTCTGGTACACTGCATTGTTTGCAGTTGCATCTTTAATTATTATTAATGCCGTTGCTTTCGCTCTGGCAAGTGCACTTACCAAGAATATGCGTGGTACTAATATTTTCCGTACCATTTTCTTTATGCCGAACCTGATTGGTGGAATTGTTCTTGGTTATATCTGGCAGTTAATTTTTAATGGTATTCTTGAAAAATATGGAACTGCACTTGCATTAAACGAATGGTACGGATTCTGGGGACTGATCATTCTTGTAAGCTGGCAGCAGATTGGTTATATGATGATCATCTATATTGCAGGTCTACAATCTATTCCGGGGGATGTTATGGAAGCGGCACAGATCGATGGTGCCGGAAAATGGACAAAATTATTCAAAGTCACGATTCCAATGATGATGCCATCCATTACCATTTGTATGTTCTTATCACTGACAAACGGATTTAAATTATTTGACCAGAACTTATCACTGACAGCCGGTGAACCTTCCAAGATGTCTGAGATGATGGCACTGAACATCTTTAACACGTTTTACGGACGTACTGGATGGGAAGGTGTCGGACAGGCAAAAGCCGTCCTGTTCTTTGTTCTTGTCGTTGCAATTAGTATGATTCAGTTACATATGACTCGTTCCAAGGAGGTGCAGCAATAAATGAAAAAGGAAAGAAGTGCTCTTAGCGCAGCCGGAACCGGTATATTTACAATCTTAGGAATTGTCTATATACTGCCTATTTTAATCGTACTTATGAATTCTTTTAAAAAGAAGGTTTATATTAATAAACAGCCATTCCAGCTTCCGGATGGAAAAACGATGGCCGGACTTGAAAACTACATGACTGCAATTGATAAATATAATCTTCTAAGTGCAGTTGGCTGGACAGTATTTATTACTGTTGGATCTGTTCTTGTAATTCTTGTATGTACTTCTATGTGTGCATGGTACATTACAAGAGTCAAATCTAAATTTACAAAAATGCTTTACCTTTTATGCGTATTTTCAATGGTCGTACCTTTCCAGATGGTTATGTTCACCCTGTCACTGGTTGCTGACCGTACCGGACTTCGTACTCCTTGGGGTATCATTATTATTTATCTGGGCTTTGGTGCAGGTCTTGCAGTATTTATGTTCTGTGGATTTGTCAAATCAATTCCAATCGAGATAGAGGAAGCAGCAATGATAGACGGCTGCACACCGATCCGTACATTTTTCAGTGTAGTACTTCCGATCATGAAACCGACCTACATCTCTGTTGGTATTCTTGAGACAATGTGGATCTGGAATGACTTCCTACTTCCTTATCTGGTACTGGATCTGAACAAATATAAGACAATTTCTATCGCAATCCAGTATATGAAGGGAAGCTACGGCCGTGTTGATATGGGTGCTGTTATGGCTGCTTTGATTCTTGCAGTTATCCCTGTCATCATCTTTTATCTGTCCTGTCAGAAACATATTATCAAGGGTGTGGCAGCAGGAGCCGTTAAAGGGTAGGTACATACCTGAAAAAAGGAGTTTATATCATGAGACAAAGTGGAATTTTAATGCCGGTATCTGCACTTCCTGGTGCATACGGAATCGGATCATTTTCAAAGGAAGCTTATAAATTTGTCGACTGGCTGCAAAAAAGCGGCCAGTCACTGTGGCAGATTCTGCCACTTGGCCCGACCAGTTATGGGGATTCTCCTTACCAGTCATTTTCGACTTTTGCCGGAAATCCTTATTTTATTGATCTTGAAACACTGACCCGGGAAGGACTGCTTGAAGACGACATATGCAGGCAGGCAGATTTTGGTAATAATCCGAATCAGATAGATTATGGCATGCTTTATCAGAACCGATTTCATATCTTAAAGGTAGCTTATGAACATGCAAAAGAACAGCAGATCATGAATTCTTCTGATTATGTGGATTTTCTGAACGAACAAAATGAATGGATTTCAGACTATGCTCTTTATATGTCTGTAAAAGATTATTTTCATGGAGCTGGCTGGAATCTATGGGAGAAAAATATCCGTCTTCGCAGACCAGATGCAATTTCGCATTATCAGGACTTACTTACAGATGAAATTCATTTTTATCAGTTTCTACAATACGAATTCTACAAACAATGGAACATGTTAAAAGAATATGCAAATCAAAAAGGGATTCAGATTATTGGAGATATCCCAATTTATGTTGCTTATGACAGTGCAGATGTGTGGGCACACCCAGAGTTGTTCCAATTAGATGAAAGTGGACAGCCAACAGCAGTAGCCGGATGTCCTCCGGATGGTTTTTCTGCTACCGGACAGCTTTGGGGGAATCCTTTATATCGGTGGGATTATCACAAAGAAACCGGATTTTCCTGGTGGGTAAACCGGATCCGAGGTTGTTTTAGACTATATGATATTATGCGAATTGACCATTTCCGGGGCTTTGATGAATATTACAGCATTCCTTATGGTGATCCAACTGCTGAAAACGGGCACTGGGAAAAGGGGCCTGGTATGGATTTATTTCACAAAATAAAACAAGAACTTTGTGATCTTCCAATTATTGCTGAGGATCTTGGATTTTTGACAGATTCCGTAAAACAACTTTTAAAAGATAGTGGGTACCCAGGTATGAAAGTTCTTCAATTTGCTTTTGATTCCAGGGAAGACAGTGATTATCTTCCACATAATTATCATCCAAACTGTGTTGTATACACCGGTACCCATGATAATGATACGCTTCAAGGATGGTATCAAGCTTTAAAAGAAGAAGATAAAGAAATGGCTTTGGAATATATTGGAAATCGATTTACTCCGGAAGCAGACATTCATTGGGATTATATTCGGCTCGCTATGAGAAGTGTGGCAGATACATGTATTATTCCTGTTCAGGACTACTTAGGTCTTAGCTGCGAAGCACGCATAAATACCCCTTCTACATTAGGCGGAAACTGGATCTGGCGTTCAGACGCAGACAGCTTCACGGATAATCTGGCAGCAAAAATTAAAAAAATTACTCAATTATGTGCGCGCAGTTTACAACAAAAAGGAGAGTAACAATGAATTACAAAAAATATTTGGAAGACCAGCTTCAGACATCTATTGAAGCGGCTGATCATAAAAGTGTTTATTATGCACTGCTTCATTTGACAAAAGAATTATGCAAAGAGAAAACAGCAAATCAAGGGACAAAAAAGATTTACTACATTTCGGCAGAATTTTTGATTGGAAAACTTCTTTCCAACAATTTGATCAATCTTGGAATCTACGATGATATAAAGAAGCTTTTACATGAAAACGGAAAATCTCTGGAGGAAATTGAAGAATTCGAACCGGAACCATCACTTGGAAATGGCGGACTCGGCCGCCTGGCTGCTTGTTTTCTTGATTCTATAGCAACACTTGGACTTCCGGGAGCGGGAATTGGTCTGAATTATCATTACGGTCTCTTCCGACAGGTTTTTGAAAACAAAAAGCAAAAAGAGTTGAAAAATCCATGGATTGAAAAAGAAAACTGGCTTATAAAAACAGATGTTCATTTTCCGGTTCAGTTTGGTTCTTTTACTTTACAGGCGTCCATGTATGATATTGACATTCCCGGATATGGTAACGGAATCAACAAACTACATCTTTTTGATGCAGACTCCATTGATGAATCACTTGTGACAGATGGCATTCATTTTAACAAAGAAAATATTGCCAAAAACCTGACTTTATTCTTATACCCGGATGACAGTGATAAAGCCGGACATCTGCTCCGTATTTATCAGCAGTATTTTATGGTCTGCTGTGGTGCAAAGCTTATTTTAAAAGAACTAAAAGAACAGAATTTTGAACTTACTTCGCTTCCTGAACATGTTGTCATTCAGATCAATGATACCCATCCATCTATGATCATCCCGGAACTTATCCGGCTTCTTATGGAGCAAGGCATTGACTTTGATACTGCAACTGATCTCGTATCCAGAACATGTGCCTATACAAATCACACGATTCTGGCAGAAGCTTTGGAAAAATGGCCGCTCGATTATCTGAATGAGGTCGTGCCGCAACTGGTTCCGATTATTGAAAAATTAGACGCTAAAGCAAAAGAAAAATATAAAGATGAGTCTGTTGCGATCATTGATTCGCAAGACCGTGTGCATATGGCTCACATGGACATTCACTATGGCTTTAGTGTAAACGGAGTTGCAGCCCTCCACACAGAGATTTTAAAAAACTCCGAATTAAAAGCTTTTTATCAGATCTATCCGGAAAAATTTAATAATAAAACAAATGGTATTACATTCCGCCGCTGGTTGATGCACTGTAATTTGGAACTTTCGGAATATATCAGCAGTCTAATCGGTGATTCCTGGAAGAAAGATTCTTCGAAACTTGAAAAACTTCTTGAGTATCAGAACGATACTAAGGTATTGAATCATTTTCTTAAGATCAAGCAGAAGAATAAGCAAAAACTATGTATGCATTTAAAAGAAAAGCAAGATTTGGACATTGATTCGAATTCCATTTTTGATATTCAGATCAAAAGACTGCACGAATACAAAAGACAGCAGTTAAATGCGCTTTATGCCATTTATAAATATAAACAGATCAAATCCGGCCAGCTTCCACAGAGGCCGATCACCATGATCTTTGGGGCAAAAGCTGCACCTGCTTATACACTTGCAAAAGATATCATCCATCTGATCCTCTGCCTCCAAAAGCTTACGTTATCAGATCCTGAGGTATCACCTTATTTAAAAGTGATTATGGTTGAAAATTATAATGTTACAGAGGCATCTCATCTAATTCCTGCCTGTGATATTTCTGAACAGATTTCGCTTGCATCAAAAGAAGCAAGTGGAACCGGCAATATGAAATTCATGCTGAACGGAGCTGTGACACTGGGAACTATGGATGGCGCCAATGTTGAAATCTGTAATCTGGTCGGAAAAGATAACATTTATATTTTTGGTAAATCCAGTCAGGAAGTGATTCAATTATATGAGACGTCCGGATATCATTCTGACCAATATTACGACAATGATCCACTGATACAAAATCTCGTTGATTTTATTATCAGCAAAGAAATGATACGTATCGGTGACCCGGAAAACCTGTGCCGGTTATACAAAGATTTGATCAGTAAAGACTGGTTTATGACTTTGCTCGATTTAAAAGAATACATTGCTGTGAAAGAGAACGTAATGGCTGACTACGAGGATCGTATGAACTGGGCTGGAAAAATGTTGATAAATACTGCAAAAGCCGGATATTTTTCTTCTGACCGGACCATTGCCGAATATAACCGGGATATCTGGAAACTTTAATCGTATACTTGTCTGAAACATAAATATGAGCTATACTAAACCAAAGCATTTTTCGCGAAAGCTAAAATGGCTTTGGTTTTTTCGTTGCCAAGCATACGACAAAAAGGTCCGGTGGACCTTTTTTAGTTATCGATTACATGTACAAGGAGGAAAACATGATCAGAATCAGTCAGTTAAAGCTTCCGGTTACTCATAAAAAAAGTGACCTTGAAAAGAAAATATATACAACATTAAAAATTTCCAGCTCAGATCTTCTGTCCTGGCATATTGAAAAAAAAATCTCTGGATGCCAGAAAGAAACCAAATCTTTTTTATGTATACACGATTGCAGCGAACGTTCAGAACGAAAAGCGGATCATAAAAAAGAACCGGAATAAAAATATTACAATAAAAGAAGAAAATGATAGCTATCATTGCACTCCGACCGGAACACATGTACTGACTTACAGGCCTGTTGTAATCGGGACCGGACCTGCCGGTCTGTTCTGTGGTTATGCGCTCGCACGTATGGGATACCGTCCAATTCTTTTAGAGCGCGGTGCTTCTATGGAAGAACGTCAGAAAGATGTACAGGCTTTCTGGAAAACCGGCAAACTAAATCCAGAGTCTAATGTTCAGTTCGGTGAAGGCGGCGCAGGTACATTTTCTGATGGAAAGTTAAATACTCTTGTACACGATACTCATAACAGAGGAAAGGAAGTCCTGCGTCTTTTTGTAAAATATGGGGCACCGGAATCCATTCTTTATGATTCAAAGCCACATATCGGAACTGATATACTGGCAAAGGTCGTTAAAAATATACGTGAAGCAATCATCTCTATGGGTGGTGAAGTTCGTTTTCACACAAAAGTGACAGGAATCCGTACAAAACGCAGCATTGATTTTTCAGATGAGCCAGCACTTGCGATGCTTCATCTGGAAGATACCAGAACAAACATCGGAGAAGATTTACTGACGGACGTTGCAGTACTTGCCATTGGTCACAGCGCCAGAGACACTTTTGGGCTTTTAAATCTCTCAGATATAAAAATGGAGCCAAAACCATTCGCTGTAGGCGTACGCGTAGAACATCCACAAGATATGATTGACGAATCTCAATATGGTAAAAATGCACCCGAGAGCCTTCCTGCTGCTGCATATAAATTAACAGCTAAGACAAAAGAGGGCAGAGGTGTCTATACTTTCTGCATGTGTCCAGGCGGTTATGTAGTAAATGCTTCATCTGAAGAGACCCGACTTGCAGTAAACGGCATGAGCTATAGCGGACGAAATGGCAAAAATGCCAATAGTGCAGTAATCGTAACCGTCTCACCGGAAGATTTCCCAGAAAAAGGCATCCTCGGAGGTCTGGCTTTTCAGCGCCAATTAGAAGAGGCTGCATTTGCTGAAGGGCAAGGGAAGATTCCGGTCCAGCTTTTTGGTGACTTTAAGAAAAATGTGCCATCCTCCAGTGCAGGTGCTATAGCCCCACAGATGAAAGGTGCTTATAGTTGGGGCAATGTAAGGAGCATTTTCCCTGAGTTTATTGCGAGATGCCTGGAAGAGGGAATTACGGAATTTGGAAAGAAAATCCCAGGCTACGACCGCGATGATGCAGTCCTCTCCGGTGTAGAAAGCCGTACCTCTTCACCCGTCCGTATTCTGCGTGACGAGACCTTGCAAAGTTCTGTAAAAGGACTTTATCCATGCGGGGAAGGTGCAGGATATGCAGGCGGTATTACATCAGCCGCCATGGATGGACTGAAAGTGGCAGAAGCTGTCAGTCAAAAAATACATGGCTTTCGACAATCCTAAGAATGTTTAAGAATTTTTTAAGGGTATAAGTCTATACACATTTTCAGAAATGTGCTAAAATGTATGGAGTTTTCAGATAGAAGAAACATGAGGAGGGGTACATATGAAAGGAGGCAGGCGGAAAAGGAAACTCCTGGGCAACTTTTTCTGTTGTTATTTAACAGGAATCGTCCTTGGAGGCTTTATTGGCATGCTGGCA
>ENA-OPZZ01000748-OPZZ01000748.1-human-gut-metagenome-genome-assembly--contig:-NODE-748-length-23789-cov-25.965261_pt1 | contig 23789 bp, 17 predicted proteins | sample MGYA00242487_ERZ504511 | MGnify/ENA primary metagenome ERZ504511 (study PRJEB26092, sample SAMD00036241) | human gut metagenome | host: Homo sapiens | study: EMG produced TPA metagenomics assembly of... | reverse complement strand
AAGGAGGATGCTTATAGGCAGACATTCATTTATCAGACAAAGCAAGCTGTCCGATGTGGCAGGAAGGATTGATTATATCTCCAATCCGAAACGACAGGAATATCTCTATGCGACCTATCAGACAGAAGGGGCAACACCGGAGTTTTGGAAAAATCTTGCAAGAGAAAGCCAGTTGGACTTTAAGGCAAGTGGTTCGGCAGGGAAATGTATTGAAGGGCGTGAGTTTATTATTGCATTTCCAGAAAGTTTTGTTCAGTACAGGGCAGACGATGTGGTAAGGCTTTTTACGGAGACTTTTTATAAAAGATATGGTGTAGAATGCAGTGCTGCTCTTCATCACAACAAGGCAAAGACGAATTATCATATTCATTTGGTATTCAGTGAACGGAAAATGTTGGAACAACCCGAAGTGAAGATTGCTACCCGAAATATGTTTTATGATGAGCAGGGGAAACATAGACGCACAAAGAAAGAGGTTTTAGACGAGCAGGGCAATCTTCGAGCGGGATGCAGTATTATCCCCAAAGGGGAAGTTTATGAAAGCCATATCTTCACGAAAAAGGATGAATGGTTTAAGAACAAAGCCTTTACCAAAGAAGCCAAAGAGTTGTTTACCGATAAGATCAACCGATATGTAAAAGAAGAATCAGAAAAACTATCCGTATTCCAACAGGGCGGCGTATATCTAGCAACCAAGAAAATAGGAAAGAACAATCCGAAAGCAGAGGAGATAAAGGCAGACAATGTGGCAAGGCAGGAATGGAAAGATATGCAGAAGCTCATGTACGAATTGCAGAGACAGACCATGGAGATAAAACGCACACAGCAGGATATTTCTTCTTTGAAAAAGCAACTGTCAGAGTTACGAGGACTATTTAAAAGCAAAGAGAGAAAATCTCTAGAAGGGCGAATTGAATTGTTAGAGGATTTGGAAAAGCGTCTGCACAAGAGCTTGGAACAGATAGTAAAACGGGAAGGGTATCCCAATGTGCAAGCCTTTCAGAAGGTTTATAACAAGGCAGAAGAACTGATTATAGAATATAATGAAGAACTAAGAGCATGGAAAAATCAGACGGAACAGAAGAAAGAAAAACCGTTAGAACGGCCGAAAAAAGCGAGTGTACTGGAAAAGCTGCTCTACTATCAGCAGGAAGGCAGACAGCAAACGAAACGGTCAGTTAAGAAAAAATCTATGGATAGAGAACGATAAGAAAGGTGGAAACGATTATGAAGAGAACAATATTTGAAGAACTAGGCGGCACTTATATCAGACATGGGGATTATCTTATCCCCTGTCTTACCTTGCCGGAGGAAGAAGAACAGAGATTTATAGGCGTATGTGGACAAAGACATTTACGCTATCTGAAAGAAGATCGTAGAGGTATATATTTGAATCTACTTACAAGTGGAGAGCTAAATGATTATTTGGCTGATATAGAAGAACAGGCACAGGAACGCTTTGAAAGGATTGTAGAGCAGATGAAACAGGCACAGGGAATTACAGAACAGCTAGAGGTAGATGATATCTTAGAATGGATAGGGAGAATGAGTAATATACAAGCGTGTGCAAGGGAGATTGTAGATAAAGAAATGATTTATCAATAAGGAAAGTGATATAATGGAAAGCAAGTCTGAAAATGGCTTGCTTTTTGCTTTAAAATGATGTTAATTGAGGATAAAGAAAATTGAATTTCACAAAGAAATTAAAAATAATCGGATTTTATGTTTTACATAAATTTAACATAACTTTTACTATTTTCAGATTGACTATGTTAGGGCTTTTTGTTATACTCTACAACAATATTATTTAAGGAGGAATATTTAACATGGACGAAAGTGATAATGATTCTGAAGCGAACCAATTCAATAGAATTTTTATTTATATGTCGCAAGGCATGGACTATGTATTCGGAACATAGACCATGTCTTTTGTTGCTTTTAAGTAAGTGTGATATTTAGATAATTTTATTGTGGAAAGGTTTTATTTATGAGTAGATCAATTTTTATTCTTTTAGTAGTGCAGATTATTTTAATTATATTAAACGCGATTTTTGCGAGTGCAGAGATTGCTGTTTTATCAATGAATGAAACAAAGCTAGAACGAATGGCAGAACAAGGTAATGGTCGGGCAAAGAGATTAGTACGATTAACACAAGAGCCGGCACGATTTCTTGCGACAATTCAGGTTGCAATCACGTTGTCGGGATTTTTAGGAAGTGCTTTTGCAGCAGATAATTTCTCAGAACCTTTAGTTGATTGGGTTATTGGAATGGGAGTGAATATTCCACGTTCTACTTTAGATACCATAGCTGTTATATTGATTACATTGATTTTATCATATTTCACGTTGGTTTTTGGCGAATTAGTTCCAAAGAGAATCGCAATGAAAAAATCTGAAGAACTGGCAATGGGGATTTCAGGATTGGTTACGGGAATCTCTATCTTATTTAAGCCAATCGTTTCATTTCTTTCACTATCAACAAATATTGTCTTGAAAATTTGTGGTATTGATCCAAATGAAGCGGAAGATCAAGTGGGTGAAGAAGAAATACGTATGCTTGTTGATTCGGGAAGTGAAAAAGGAACAATAGATCATCAAGAAAAAGAATTTATTCAAAATGTTTTTGAATTTAATGATATTATGGCTGGTACGATTGCTACACATCGAACAGATGTGACAATATTATGGATGTCTGATGATGTGAAGGAGTGGGATGAAACAATCCACAATACACGACATACCCTTTATCCCGTCTGTGGAGATTCGATAGATCATGTTATTGGTATTTTAAATGCAAAAGACTATTTTAGATTAAAAGAAAAAAGTAAGGATATGGTTATAGATTCTGCAATTTCTGCACCATACTTTGTTATGGAAACTACAAAAGCAGATGTGCTTTTTAAAAATATGAAACAATCGAAGCAATCTATGGCGATTGTATTAGATGAGTATGGTGGAGTGGTTGGAATAGTGACTCTTTTTGATTTATTAGAAGAAATTGTTGGCGATTTAAACGATATTGAACCAATATCGTCGGAAGAAGAAACTGTTATTATAAGAATAAGTGATAACAAGTGGGAAGTGAAAGGAAATATACGATTAAGTGATATTGAAGACGCTATAGGTGTTACATTTACAGCAGAAGATTGTGACACATTTACTGGATTTGTATTTCAAAAATTTGGTATGGTACCAAAGGATGGGGATACAAAAATAGAATTGGAAATAGAAAATATGCATATAATCATTGACAAAATAAAAGAGCATCAAGTTGAACATGCAATTATAGAAATTTTAGAATAAAAATTTTGAAATCTCATTTGCAAATTATTTAGAAACAAGTGGATATATCAGAAGAGTACATATACATTTTCAAATACAACAGGGATAGAATGATGTTGCGATAAAAAAGAGGGAGACACATATTTGTTTAATCCATCTCCCTCTTTGATAATTCAGAGGTGTTCTGAGGAGTAATGAGCAGTCCTGCGTTTGTAACGTGTTTGCAACACCACATTCCAAGAACCCAGCAAAATCAAGCCTTCCACAGTTTCGCAAACGATAATTATCTCGCAAGAGAAATACAATTCAAAGAGATCACAAACCTCAGAACTTCGGTTCTGGTTTTTTTTTTGAGTCTGTGAGACGTCCAGAAACGTGATAAAAATTGGTGGATATGTAGCAAGTATGCAGCAAAAATCACAGCAACTATGAGATCAGATTTACCGATGAAGCATGGGGGGAGGCGCAGACCAGTTTATTATTGTCAAGGGTACCTGGTTTGAAAAATTGATGGCGGAATAATAAGATGCTGTGATAGAATGAAGAAAATGATTGGATGTGCAAACTGGAAGTTTCACATGAGATGTTAGAAGAAGTGATTACGGAATACTGTAATGCAATTTTCAGCAGTGGAGGGGAACTAAAGGATGAAGAATGAAATTGTATTATTTACAGATGGTGATGTTAATAATAGAAGTTCAAATCAATCCTGAGCAGGAGACAGTTTGTCTGACGCAAAAACAAATGGAAGTGTTGTTTGATGTTAAGCACGCTACAGTAAGCGAACATATTTCAAATATTCTTGCTTCAGGAGAACTGGATGAGACTTCTGTCGGTTTTTCCGACAGAAGTACAGGGGGACGAAAACCCAAAATTTATAATTTGGATATGGTTTTGTCTGTCGGATATCGAGTTAATTCTAAAAGAGGTATAGCTTTCAGAAAATGGGAAAATAATGTCCTTAAACAGTTTATTTTGCAAGGCCATACAATCAATGAAAAGCGTCTTCAGGCGCTTAAGAAAACAGTTGATATTCAGTCAAGGATGCTTGTAGATGCACTTGATATAGAGGAGAAAGTGTAGCCTGCTTCATATTTTTATTAGTGCATTACATAAAAATACGCACATACGCATAAACAAGGAATGAATATTGAAACGTATTTTGTTTTATGACAGAATATCATTACTAAAAAAAGTGCAGATGCGGAAAATCCTTTTTGCTGTTTACAATATTTACTGGAGAATGGAGTTGGCTCTGATCATATTGTTGAAATTGCATTGGACGGTATAGAGAACGAGGAATTAAGAGATCCCAAGATGCGTTTTTGATTTCCAAGGCAAGCCGTTACGACATTAAGGGAGGGATTTGCATGAAAAGAAATTACTGGGCGTTATTAGTTTTTGTGTTAATAATAGTATTGCAGTGGATTGGATTAGGATTTTACGGTCAAATAAGGTTTATTTTTTTGATAATTATATTAGTTCTAATTGTTTTATTGGCAATATTATTGCGGAAATAGTAAAAGTGAATAGCGAGGTGATTGTATGAAAAAGTTAATTGCATCAGTTTTGACATTAGTTTGTATTCTTACTTTGGCAAGGTGTGGAAAATCAGATAGTGGTGACTACCCTGCAACTATAATGGTAAATGGTACTAACTACTATTCCACTGATCATGCTGTTCCTGTTGAAGTGGACGAGAGTGTTATTCAATATACTACTTCTTATGCAGAAAACGGCATACCTCAAAAAGATGGCGAAGCCAATTTCAACAGAGATTTAGGAACACCTTATGCAGTTATTGAGGATGACAGTGTAGTTGTCCTTATAGATAATGAGTGGATAGAGTTCAAAGCAAAGTAAGATAACTTCAAGTCTGATGAAGAGCGCGAAGCGTGAAAGAAAATACAGAAAGAGGCTAGATACTATCCTGAATTTCTATAAAAAATTGATTCAGTTAAGAAAAGAACTGCCGGTTATTGCAAATGGAACCATTTACTCTGATGGAAAAGTAGATGGAACGTTGAGACCATACGAGTGCAAGGTGATGCGTTCCATCTAGAGAGTATAAATTATGTAGAGAAAGAATCAATTGAGGTTAGGATAAGAAATTCAACTTCAACTGAAATTAAACTGTATGAAGCGATTCCTGCGTCTTCTTCCCCTTGCAAAGAATGAATAACATGACTAAGAGAACAAGTGGAAAGATAAGACCAATTCCCATTCCAACACGGATATTATTATCAGAATTCTGGGTAACATAACCTACAATACCAGGTCCAATGCTGCCTCCCAAATCGCCGGCCATGGCGAGCAATGCAAACATTGCGGTTCCACCGGCCGGCATTTTTTTAGATGTAATACTGATCGTTCCAGGCCACATGATTCCAACCGAAAATCCACATACAATACAACCGGTTAATCCGATTACCGGATTCGATGATAAGGTGGTTAAAAGATAACAGATCACACAGAGGATTCCGGAACCTGTCATAAACTTCATCAAATCTATTTTTTCACCATATTTTCCAAAAATCAGGCGACTTATTCCCATTGTAATTGCAAACATGCAAGGTCCAATCAAATCCCCAAAAGTTTTAGAAAGTCCCAGTGCAGCTTCGGCATAGGCTGATGCCCATTGTGCCATAGCCAATTCAGATGCTCCTGAACAAATCATCAGGCAAATTGCCAGCCAGACAACAGGCGTTCGGAATAACTGTCTGACACCCATTCCATTTCCGTCATTTACTAAATGTTCTATCGGACAGGTTGCGAAATTATATATATTAATCGCCGGAATAAGTGCCCACATGACTGCCAGCCATTTCCAACTATTCATCCCAAACAGGAAGAAAAATAAGCTCGAAATCAGTATGGTGGCTGCCGCACCCCAACAGTAAAAGGAGTGAAGCAGGCTCATAGTTGCTTCTTTATTTTTAAACGGGCATGCTTCGATGATAGGACTGCAGAGAACTTCGATCAATCCACTCCCCACAGCATAGATAATTACACTTATAATAATTCCGGTAAAAGGATTCGGTAACAGATCAGGAAGAAATGCAAGTCCAACTAATCCGGCAGCAGCGCATATTTCAGAAGTTACGATACATACACGATAACCGATTCGATCTACAAACTTCGCACAAAATAAGTCGACTAAAAGCTGTGTGAAGAAAAAGAATGTAGATATTAAAGCAATGTTACCCAATGAAATATCATAATCATTGTGAAATTTTAAAAATAATAGTGGTGCGAAATTTGCGGATATCGCCTGAGTGACGAATCCCAGATAACATGCCACTTTTGTTTTTTGATAATCTGGCATAACAGAAAACTCCTTTGTTCTTTTTATACCGTATTATATATTAGATAACAAGAAAAAACATTGACTTATATTGCATAAATATTGTATTATATCGTAAATCCAATAAAAAGGTTGTTGTGAGGAAAGATATGGCACAAAATAAAATTGTAACAGATGAGAATTTAATGGAATCAGCAAAACATGGGACGGACGGTTATCCATTTAAATGCTATTTTGAAAAGTTATCACAATTTGATTTTCATTGCATTGACTGGCATTGGCATACAGAATGGGAATTTGTATATGTTGAATCCGGAAACATGACGGTATGTGTTGGTGAATCGATGTTTTCACTATCGGAGGGGAATGGTATTTTTATAAATTCAAAGATTTTGCACAAATTTTATTCCAGTGATGAAACTGTCATCCCCAATTTCCTTTGTATGCCGTCCTTTCTTGCGCCGGAAAATAGTTTGATCTATCAAAAATATATTCAACCGATTGTTTCATCATCGTTGTCATACTTGATCTTAAATGGGGAGAATTTATGGCAAGGAGAGGCATTAGAAATTATGAAGCAAATATTTTCTGCACAGGATAGAGAAGGTGATGGTGAGTTGCTTACATCAGTTCTTATGCAGAAATTATGGCTGATTATTTATGAAAATATTGACAAAACATGTATGGAAGAGCAAACGGACGATTCCGGAACAGCTCAGGCACGCTTGCAGCTTATGATGCAGTTTTTGCACCAGAATTATGCAGAAGATATTTCTTTGGAGGAAATTGCCTGTTATGCTAATATTAGTAAAAGTACGGTGTTGAATCTTTTTAATAGATTTTTACATATCACTCCGATTAATTATTTGATTGGTTATCGGCTGAAGAAGGCAGCATTGTTGATTAAAAATACAGAGAAAAAAATCAATACGATTTCTTACGAAACAGGGTTTCATAATGTAGATTATTTTTGTAGAGCATTTAAAAAGAGTTATAAAATGACTCCAACAGAATATCGGAAAAGTAAAAATTCAACAGTACAATAAAGTTAGACTAGAAGAGGAGAATGACATTATGATAATTAGAAAATATACAGAAAAAGATATTTCCGAGATGGTTCATATCTGGAATGAAGTAGTAGAAGATGGTGAAGCATTTCCACAGGAAGAGTTCCTGGATGATAAGACAGGGGCAGAATTCTTTGCATCACAGACCTATTGCGGTGTTGCAGATAAAGATGGGCAAATTGTAGGGCTTTACATCCTGCATCCCAATAATATCGGCCGCTGCGGCCACCTTGCAAATGCAAGTTATGCAGTGGATTCAACTTGCCGTGGAAAGCATATCGGTGAGAAACTCGTAAGTGACTGCCTTGTACAGGCAAAGCTGCATGACTTTAAGGTTTTACAGTTCAATGCAGTGGTAGAAAATAATGTTCACGCACGTCATTTGTACGAGAGATTAGGATTTGTGCAGATTGGAACTGTACCGAATGGATTTCGTATGAAAGATGGGACATATCAGAATATTTGTTTGTATTATAAGGAAGTGTAATAATAAACAAATGTTAACTTAAAATAAAAACAAGTTGACAATTAAATAGACACAAAGACAAAAAATTATCGACAGTAAGTATGGTGTTGTATTTTTTGATTTAAGCATTGTTTTTCTCCTAAGATTTTGCAGGCTTGAGAAATAATACTGCGAGGTTATTTAATTTGCCGGGGGATTTTCTGCAATTATTCATATTTTACTTTTTTACTTTTATTATATAATTTAAATTATTTAGACTTATATGTAAAAAGCAGGAGGGATAATATGAAGGATATAATGTCGATAAAAAAACGTCTGGAACAGAAATCAGCAATTAATGGGAAGGCTGGCGTTGCAATTATGTCAGGCATGCTAAATGAGGAGAAGATTAGGAATCTTGTAATAAAGCACTATAATAGTATTACATGTGAAAACGAGATGAAACCAGAAATAATTTTGGGAGACGTTCCTGTATTCCGTGTTGATACTGAAGGAAATATATGTTTAGATGAAAATGGCGATCCGGTTTTAACACTTGATTTCAGCAAGGCAGATAAAATTATGTATTTTATAAAAAAACATAATGAGAAAAATCCAGATGATACAATACGGGTAAGGGGTCATGTACTCGTATGGCATTCACAGACTCCGGATTGGTTTTTTCGTGAAAAATATGACTCTCAGGGGGCATATGTGGGTAAAGAAAAGATGCTGAAGCGCCTTGAAAATTATATTCAGAAAGTGCTAGAGCATTATGACGGAGTAAATAGCCCGTATCGTGGTATTATATATGCCTGGGATGTAGTAAATGAACAGATTGAGCCGGACGATTTTCATCCAGAGAAAAACCCAGGATCAGTGCGCTATACATGTAATAACAAGAATACGGGTTGGTATAATATTTTTCAGGGGGATATTAGCTACATTACTCAGTCATTTGTTTTTGCAAACCGCTATGCGCCTAATGATATCAAGTTATTTTATAATGATTACAATGATGCAGATCCGGTGAAACGGGATGCTATTTGTGTTTTGCTCAGGCAGATTAAGGATACAAAGGGAGCACGTATTGATGGGATGGGAATGCAGGCACACTATCATATGGAGTTTCCGTCTATTGAACAGATTAGAGAAGCTGTGTATATGTATTCATCTATTGTAAATGAAATTCAGTTTACGGAATTTGATATGCAGTCAAGCAAAAGTTATGACGGATCAGACCGCGAGTTGGAGTTAGAGAGAGAGGGAGCAAGGTATAAAGAGTTGTTTCGAACAATTTATAGTCTTGATAAGGAAGATAAAATTAATATTACAGGTGTTACATTCTGGGGCACCCATGACGCAGTTTCGTGGCTACAGGTAGCTGCTTTGGTAGGAGGTGGATCTGATGGCAACAGACCTCAGATGCCGTTGCCATTTGATGATGCCTGTAACGAAAAACCAGCTTTTTGGGGAATTATAGACGCATGATAAAATATCGCTAGAGGAGAAAAGGATTGAAGTTATCATATTTGTTCAGTGATGGAATGGTATTGCAACGGGGAAAAAAGAATTATATTTGGGGAGAGACAAGCCCTGAAATTATAGTAGCGGGAATACTCGACGGCAAGAAGTTTAATACTAAGGCAGATACACATGGAATGTTTGTGGCAGAACTTCCGGATCTTCCGGTTGGTGGTCCGTATTGTATGGAAATAAACGGTGACGAGAAGCGTGTAATTAGAAACATTATGAGTGGGGATGTATTTCTTCTGGGCGGTCAGTCCAATATGGAATTGCGAATAAAATTTGTAACAGAGCGGTTTGCAGATGAAATAGAGAAAATAAATGATTCGTTTATCAGAAAGTTTGATGTTCCGAAAGAATATGATTTCGGAGAGAAAAGACAATGGCTTTCACAAGGACGCTGGGAAAGCGCACAGGGGGAATCGGTCCTTGAATTCAGCGCTTTAGGACTGGTTATGGCATTGTCTCTTCGAGAAAAAAATGATGTCCCGGTCGGGCTGATCCAGACTGCTGTGGAGGGAACACCGGTGAAAGCATGGTGTAGTGAAGAGACAATAAGGCATATGGGTTTTTATACAGATGAGTTGGAAAAATGTAAAAATGAAGACTATGTTTTATGTACGCAGAAAATAGAAATTGAAAGAGAAAAATACTGGATGAAAAAAGCGGATCAGTCTTTTGATCAAAGGACTGATAGTTTTTATAAAATAAGTATTCCAGGTATATGGAAAGGAAACATGAGAGATTTCTGTGGAACAGTTTTACTGGAAAAGAAGTTCTTTATTACAGAAGAACAGGTGGTTACGCCTGCAGAAATTCTTATGGGAGCGTTTACAGACGCTGATAAAATATATATAAATGGAATCTGCTGCGGTAGTTCTTATGACAGATATGCATCAAGGATTTATCCTGTAGCCCCAGGAATTCTAAGGGCAGGAGAAAATGTGGTCTGCATACATCTGTATGTATTCCGTGGCAGAGGAGGAGCAATGCCAGGAGAACAATATGGAATACGATTCAAAAAGGGGAAAGAAAGATGGCTTGATTTGTCTGGAACATGGGATGCACAGATTAGAAAACAAATGGAATATTTGCCGGAAAAGACATTTTTCAATTATATGGCATCAGCTATGTTTAATGGTATGATATCACCGGTAAGTCCTTATAAGATATGTGCTGTTATTTATTATCAAGGAGAATCTGATGTTGGACATCCGAATAGATATGCGTTAGAATTTCGTGCGCTGGTCAATGACTGGAGAAAATCTTGGAAGGAAAAGCAATTGCCGATTATATACGTACAGCTTGCTGGTTTTTCCGATGGAAATATTAAGAAACAGGGGACGCAATGGGCGGAATTCAGGGAAGTACAGCGGCAGGCAATGGAGATTGAAAATACGGCGATGGTACAGGCATATGATGTGGGCGAGTATAATGATCTCCATCCCATGGATAAGAAGGCTTTGGGAATGCGAGCTGCGCTTGCTGTACATAAATTGGTTTATGGAGAAAAGGAAGAATGTACAGGACCGCAGGTGAGGAAAATCAGACTGGACAGAGATAAAAGAGTATATGCTGTTTTTGATCAGCCGTTGCAAACTGGAAGTAAAAAAGACGGATGTGAATTAGTAAGTGAAGTTGAACTCAGAAAAGCGAACGGAGATTATAAAAGAGCATATGTCACAGTTGATGGAAATGAAATTTGTGCATGGTTGTCTGATGGCGAGGAACCAACGGGAATTCGTTATGCATGGAAGGATTGTCCTATGAATATATGTCTGTATGGAAAAAGGGGACTTCCGGTCATACCATTTATAAAGGAGTGGGGCAGGGATGCAATTTATACTGGAAAAATTTGTGAGACAGATAGATAATTTTTCAATCCGCAAAAAAATGATTTTTATCTACATATTCTGTATGCTTTTACCAATCACGCTGACAGACGGGGTGATCATATATACGGTTCTGCATACAGAAGCACAGCTGCGCAGATCTGAAATGGAAGATATTGCAGATGCTGTTAACTATCAGATTTTTTATGATGTGGACACTGTTTCAAAAGTAGCAAAAAGTATATATGCGAATAAGTATATCAATGATTTCCTAGAAATGGAATATAGAGATCCTTTTGATTATGTAGTAAGTTATCAGGAATTTTTTAAAGATACACTTTTCCAGAGTTCAGATATGACAGGAAGTTCACTGACAACCTTGTATACAGATAACAGTACAATTGTAAGCGGAGGTACGGTCAGAAATCTGGATCTGATCAAAGAAAGCGGTTGGTATCGGGATCTGAATGAAAAAGGAACAGAACAGATGCTTTATTTTGCATATGAACCAAAGGTACCAGGAGCAGTAATGCATCCGGAAAGGCATGTCTACTTTGTTCGTAAGATGAACTACTATGGAGGCGGACAGTCGGAAAAGTTGCTTAAAATTGAAATGGATTACAGTACGATAAATAAAAATCTGCAAAATCTGAATTATGATACGCCCGTATATATATGCCATGAGGGAAAAATTATATTTTCAAATCGTGATGGCGAAAATATCGGAGATGAGTATGAAAAATTTTCAGATTACAAAGAAGTTGAATATAAGAAAACAAGTAATATTTACGGTGCTCAACTGGAAATATACGTGCTACGTCCAGAGACAGATCTTATAGGAAAGCTGGTGGAAAGGCTGCCTATGCTGTTGCTCCTTTTTTTAATCAACATCTTTTTCCCGCTGATTATGGTACTGCTTTTAAACCATTCATTAACTGCCAGAATCAGCAGATTGAGCAGTATTTTCAGAAACACAGAAGATGAAAATCTGGTTGAGATTGAAAATGTGAGTGCAAAAGATGAAATAGGTGATCTGATGAGGAATTACAATCGGATGGCATCACGTATAACAACGTTAGTAAATATTGTTTATAAAAATCGGATACTGGAACAGGAAATGACAGTGGCAAGACAAAAGGCTGAGCTTCTTGCACTGAGAAGTCAGATCAATCCTCATTTCCTTTTTAATGCACTTGAAAGTATACGGATGCACAGTGTAATAAGAAAAGAAAAAATCACGGCGGAAATGGTTGAAAAACTTGCTGTTATGCAGAGACAGTATGTGGATTGGGGAGAGGATCTTATTGAGGTAGGTAAGGAGATGGAGATTGTCAAGAATTACATGGATCTTCAGCAGTACCGATTTGGTAAAAGACTGTCATATAGGCTGGATGTGGAAACAGAATGCCAGCATCAGAAGATACCGAAACTGACAATTGTTACATTTGCTGAAAATGCATGTGTGCATGGAATAGAGAAAAAGACTGCACCAGGCTGGATATTTATTACTGTGTACAGAGAAAATGAGGAAATGTGTATTGAAGTAGAAGATACCGGGGAAGGAATGACGGAAAAAGAGTTTGACAGTATGCGGCGAAAGATGAAAAATGCGAGCATAGAACTACTGGAAAATGAAAAAGGCGTAGGTATTATTAATGCCTGCCTGAGACTGAAAATGATGTCACATGATAAAGTGCAATTTGAATTAAACGGGGAAGAGGGAACGGGGGTGTCGGTTCTGATACGCCTGCCATTTATAGAAAGTGAAAAAGGGTGATAAGATGCTGAGAGTACTATTAGTAGATGATGAACCATTTATACTTCGGGGAATGAAAGAGCTTATAGATTGGGAAGATGAAGGATTTGAGATTGTAGGCTCAGCAGCTGACGGAGAAGAGGCACTTCTTTTTCTGCAGAATCACGATGCAGATCTTATTCTTTCTGATATTAAAATGCCAATTATGGATGGTCTTGAGTTGCTTCGTAAGCTGCGAATCTCTGAAAAATATAGAGATATTTATTTTATTATTCTGAGCGGATATGCTGATTTTCAGTATGCTCAGGAGGCAATCAAATATGCATGCAATGACTATATATTGAAACCCGTGGAGAAAGAAAAACTTGTACAGGCACTTCGCAAAGTCAGAGGATTAAAAAATATAGAATTGGAGAAAGAAAGAGAAACAAAAAAACTGGAAAATGCGTATCTTTCCGGGAAACTTATCTCTATTATTCAGGGAAGATCGGATCCTCTGACGATTGAGTATGTTCAACAGCATATTCGTTTATCAGAACAGGTGAGGTATGTTGAAATCCTGATCGATGAAAAAAATTACGAGGACGACTATGAGGATTCCGTAAAGTTAGCAAATCAAAAACAGCTGTATAATATCTGTAAGGATTATCTTCAGGATGACAGTCAGCATTGTGTGATGGATGTCTCCATACAGGAAAAGGTCTATGATGTTGGTTTCATTTTATGCAGATATATGTATGAATCTTCAGATATTAAAGAATATTTGGGAGATTTTATAAAGTATCTGAGAGAAATACTCGGACTGCCAGTGATTATGATTGTGGGAAAAGAGGAAAAAAATCTGGAAAAAATTGCAAAATCATACAGTACAGCGAGGAGGGTAAGATCCTTTCAGGGATTCAGGGAAAAAAAGGAAATTTATTATTATGAGGAGGAAATGCAAATTCATACAAACGGGATCATGCTTTGTAAGAAAAATCTTGATATTCTCCTGAATGCCATTGAACAGAACAATCATGCAGAAATTATGAAAGCAGTTGACGGATTTTATGAGGAAATGAGAGAGCGAGGGATAGCCGGCGAGGTAATGCGTCTTAATATTAATTATCTTCTTTTTCAGCTGCTGCATCTTGCATCGGAGCTGGATGACAGTGTAAATCAGGAAGAGATATTGAGGATGATCAGTGAAGGGACTTTTGAGGCTGGGATTCTGCGGGGAAGTAAAGCTCATCTGTGTAGGGTCGCATGTGAATACGGGGATTATTTGGCTCAAATGCGTAAGGATTCCTCACGAGGTATATTGGGGAAAGTAGAAAAAGAGATTCGGGAGAGATATGCGGAGAATCTGACACTTAAAGAATTCGGTGAGAAATATTACCTGAATGGAGCGTATTTGGGACAGCTATTTAGGAAAAAATTCGGACAGTCGTTTAAAGACTATCTAAATAATTGCCGGATAGAACAGGCTTGCCATCTGTTGCTGAGGACAGATAAGAAAATATACCAGATAGCGGAGACGGTGGGATACCGGGATTTGGACTATTTTGTGAATCGATTTATCTCAGTGAAAGGTTGTACACCGGCAAAATTCCGAAAACAGGCGAAGACAAAGGATGAAAAGAAAGGGGCAGAAGATTTATCAGAGTGAAGTTCTATAGTTTATCCTGCTTTTTGATATACTTTATCTGATTTTTTTCAGGTACTGATCCGTTAAAATAAAGTTATCAAATTTAAGGAGGACAATTATGAAAGCAAAAAGAGTGACGGGAATGCTGCTGGCATCTGCACTTGCGGTATCATTGTTTACCGGATGTGGTAGCGGAAGCAGCGAGAATGAGGGAGGAACAAAAGAATTTACAGCTTTCTATGCGGTTCCAGGAGCTGAAATCAATGACGACAATGAGATTCAGCAGATTATCGCAGAAAAAACTGGTGTAAAGGTGGACGAGACATGGCTTACCGGTCAGACAGCTTCTGAGGCAGTAGGAACGCTGATTGCCGGAGGTGATTATCCAGATTTTATTGATGGCGGAGATGCAATGGGACAGCTCTATGAGGCAGGAGCACTTGTTCCTTTGGATGATTATCTGGATGATTATCCGAATATCAAGGCGTATTATACGGATGAAGAGTGGAATAAGCTGAGACGGGATGATGGTCATATTTACTGGATTCAGCAGTTTCAGAATGTTAAGGGAGAAGAGAAGGCTACGACGCATAATGATGAAGCCTTTTGGATTCAGACAAGAGTACTGGAGTGGGCAGGATATCCTGAAGTAAATACTTTGGATGAATATTTTGATCTTTTGGAAAGCTATATGGAAGCCAATCCTACAATGGAAGATGGAACAGAGAATATTGCTTACACAATTCTATGTGAAGACTGGAGATATTATTGCCTGGAAAATGCACCGCAGTTTCTGGATGGTTATCCAAATGACGGATCTGTGATTGTTGATCCAGATGAACTGAAGGTTATTGATTATAATACTACAGATACTGCAAAACGGTACTTTCAGAAATTGAATGAAGAATACAAGAAAGGTTATGTGGATCCTGAATCATTTACACAGACTTATGATGAATATATTGCTAAACTTTCTACAGGACGTGTGCTGGGAATGGTCGATCAGTGGTGGGACTTTGCATATAATGTAAATGATTCCTTGAAACAACAGGGACTTGATGAGAAAGGATGCAGTTATGTGCCGCTTCCGATCACTATCGATGAAGGAATTAAAAATCAGTGGCACTGTTCAGGAGGAGTTATGAATTCAGGATCAGGACTTGCAATTACAACAAGCTGCAAAGATGTGGAAGGAGCACTGCAGTTTATAGACGATTTGCTTAGTCAGGATATTCATAATCTGAGATTCTGGGGAGTAGAGGGTGTCGATTATGAAGTTAATGATGATGGATTGTTTTATCGGACAGAAGAACAGAGAAAGCAGGCAGCAGATACGGCATACAAAGCATCACACCTTTGTTCATATTCTTATTTCCCAAACTATAAAGGAACGAGTGATGATGGTATCAATGCAAATTGGCCTGATGATCAACCGGATGAATTTTTTGACAGTCTGAACTCGGCCGTACAGAGATGTTTTAAGGCATATGGCGCTGAGACATATGTGGATATGCTGGGAACGAATGAGACTCCTGGTCCATGGTATCCGATGTATTCATTTTCCGGTACGATGACTACAAGTACACCGGGTGGTGTGGCATGGACAAAAATGGGAGAGATAAAACATGAATATCTTCCGAGAACTGTCATGGCAAATGATTTTGAGAGTGAATGGAATACATATATGAAAGCCTATGAGGGATGCAATCCACAGGATTTCCTTGATGAGATGCAGGCGGAATTGGATCGTAGAATGAAAGAAGCAGCTAAATTCGAATAGGATATAACATACAAAACGGGCAGATATGTGTCATGCTTATCTGCCTGTTTGAAAAATGAGGTGAATTTATGTCTTTAGGAATAAAGAGAAAAAAAACAGTAGTGGATGAACCCAAAATTCATTTTAGTTGGAAGGAGGCAAAACGACAGAAATCCCTTCTAATCTGGTCTGGAATTATTGTAATTTATGGTATCATTTTCTACTATCTCCCATTGGGCGGCTGGGTGATGGCTTTTCAGAACTACAGACCGATTGACGGACTTTTGCACTCTGAGTTTGTCGGATTGCAAAAGTTTCAGCAGTTGTTTTCAGATGCAACTTTTTTACGGGTAATACGAAATACACTTGCAATGGGTGTGATCAATTTGGTGGTTACTTTCGTTGCTGCAATTGCATTTGCAATCCTTCTCAATGAGGTACGAAATACAATTGGGAAAAAAACAGTACAGACAATATCGTACCTGCCGCATTTCCTGTCATGGATTATTGTAACCGGCATCATTCATGATGCTTTGTCAGGAACTGGCATTATTAATGAATTGCTTGTTAATTTGAATGTTATTAATCAGCCGATTAATTTTTTTGCTCATAAAGAGTATTTCTGGCCTATTGTCGCTTTTGCCAACGTATGGAAAGAAACCGGATGGAATGCAATTATATATCTGGCGGCAATAACATCTATTGATCCGTCACTTTACGAAGCGGCATCAATTGACGGAGCAGGAAGGTGGGCGAAGATTAAACATGTAACACTTCCGGGAATAAGACCTACTATTATGATTCTGCTTCTTATGAATGTTGGAAATGTGTTGAATGCAGGGTTCGAAATTCAGTATCTGTTAGGAAACGGGCTTGTTCAGAGTGTATCCCAGACAATTGACATTTACGTGCTGAATTGGGGTATCAGTCAGGGAGATTTTTCCATTGGTACAGCAGCAGGTATATTTAAGAGTGTGGTAAGTATTATTCTAATTGTTATTGCAAATCAGCTTGCAAAACGCAATGGAGACGAAAGATTATTCTAAGGAGGGCTCAAGATGGAAACAAGAAAAAAAATAAAATCATCGCCCGCAGATAAAGTGTTTACAGTATGCAATACAATTTTTATGATTCTGTTTATTATTATCACATTGTATCCGATTCTGAATACGCTTGCTCTTGCATTTAATGAAGGAACGGATGCATTGCGAGGCGGTATATATCTGATACCGAGAAAATGGACATTGAAAAACTTTATTACTGTTTTACAGAAAGACAATCTGATCACAGGTGCCTATATTACTGTGGCACGAACACTGATCGGAACGTTTACAGCCCTTATTACTAATGCGATACTGGCATTTATTGTAAGCAGAAAAAGATTTTTATTTAAAAAACAGCTGTCTCTTTTCTGGGTTATTACGATGTATGTAAATGGTGGTATGATTCCAACATTTTTGCTGTACAAAGGACTTGGGTTAACAAACAGTTTCTGGGTATATGTGATTCCGGGAATGATTAGTGCATTTAATATGCTTGTTATACGTACATATATGAATGGACTTCCAGACAGTCTGGAGGAGTCAGCGCAGCTTGATGGAGCAGGATACTTCACTATTTTTACGAAAATCATTTCTCCTCTGTGCAAACCTGTTTATGCGACAGTTGCTCTTTTTGTAGCAGTGGGACAGTGGAATTCATGGTTTGATGCAATGTTGTACAACAGAATGAATGCAAAATTAACAACATTGCAGTATGAGCTGATGAAATTACTGTCGTCTGTGACGAATCAAGGGGCTTCGGCAGAGGCAATGAAAAATGCAACGGGTTCGGTTACTCCTGAGACAGTTCGAGCAGCGGCGTCAATACTGACTATGCTTCCAATCATTTGTATTTACCCGTTCTTACAGCGATATTTTGTTACCGGACTTACTTTAGGTGGCGTAAAAGAATAATATATAGGCGGAGGTTAAAGGATGGACAGAAAAGAAGCCAGGAGAAAAGCACAGGAACTGGTTATGAAAATGACTATAGAGGAGAAGGCTTCTCAGCTCAGATATGATTCACCAGGTATTTCAAGGCTTGGGATTCCAGAATACAATTGGTGGAATGAAGGGTTACATGGAGTTGCGAGAGCGGGAATTGCAACAGTTTTTCCGCAGGCAATTGGAATGGCTGCCTCATTTGATGAAGATATGGTTCGAAAAATAGGAGATATTATTGCAGAAGAAGGCAGGGCAAAATATAATGCGGCTTCTAAACAAGATGATAGAGATATCTATAAAGGACTTACTTTTTGGGCTCCAAATGTAAATATCTTTCGCGACCCCCGCTGGGGCAGAGGACACGAGACATATGGAGAGGATCCTTGCCTTACGGCTACTTTAGGCAAAGCCTATGTGGAAGGGCTTCAGGGAAATGGTGAGACGATGAAAGCGGCTGCCTGCGCGAAACATTTTGCAGTTCATTCCGGTCCAGAGGCATTACGTCATGAGTTTAATGCCGAAGTATCTCAAAAGGATATGGAAGAGACATATCTTCCAGCTTTCAAAGCTCTTGTAGAGGATGCGCATGTGGAAGCTGTTATGGGAGCCTATAATTGTGTCAATGGTGAACCTTGTTGTGGCAGTAAGACACTTATAAAAAATAAACTTCGGGGTGAGTGGAATTTTGAAGGGCATTTTGTTTCTGATTGCTGGGCAATAAGGGATTTTCATGAAAACCATATGGTTACGGGTACGCCAATGCAGTCTGCAGCAATGGCATTGAATGCAGGGTGTGATTTGAACTGTGGAAATACATATCTTCATATCCTTAATGCTTATTATCATGGCATGGTTACAGAGGAAGCTATTACGGAGGCTGCAGTTCGTCTTTTTACAACCCGTTTTATGCTGGGACTTTTTGATGGAAGTGAGTATGACAAAATACCATATTCTAAAGTGGAATGTAGCGAACATCTTTTGATAGCACACAAGGCAGCGTTAGAAAGCATTGTGCTTTTGAAAAACGAGAATGGAATTCTTCCGTTGAAAGAGAAGGAGATAAAAACATTAGGCATTATTGGACCTAATGCAGACAGCAGGGCAGCTCTGATCGGAAATTATCACGGAACATCATCAGAATATGTAACTGTATTGGAAGGAGTCAGAAGATATGTGGGTGATGAGATAAGGATTATTTACTCACAGGGATGCGATCTTTTCAAAAATAAAACAGAACCTCTTGCCCAGGATATGGATCGCTTATCAGAAGCTGTAACTGTAGCACAAAATAGTGACGTGATTATCCTGTGTCTTGGTCTGGATGAGACTCTGGAAGGTGAAGAAGGAGATACAGGAAATAGCTATGCGTCTGGTGATAAGGAAGATCTTCAACTCCCGTTGTGCCAGCGTAGATTGATGGAAGTGGTGGCGCAGACTGGAAAACCGGTGATTTTATGTATGATGGCAGGGAGTGACATAGACTTGAGTTTTGCACAGAAACATTTTGAGGGAATTCTTCAACTCTGGTATCCAGGTGCCCGTGGAGGAAATGCTGTTGCGGAAATCCTGTTCGGAAAAGAATCTCCTTCAGGAAAACTGCCTGTTACTTTTTATGAAACTTTGAGCGAACTGCCTTCGTTTGAAGATTATTCCATGAGTGGAAGAACATACCGGTATATGAAAGGAAAGGCTCAGTATCCTTTCGGGTACGGACTAACTTATGGAAAGGCGGAAGTCCGCTCAGTAGAAGTGGTGGAAACAGAAACAGGAGCAAATGTTTTTGTGAAGGTGGAAAATACGGGCGAAAGAGATATTTGTGAGGTATTGCAGATCTATATCAAGTGTGAAAATTCGATTTATGCGGTTCCAAACCCGCAGTTATGCGGGTTCTGCAGAGTAAAACTTTACAAGGAAGAAAGAAAAACCCTTCAGGTACATATTCCTGGGGAAGCATTTACTGTTGTGGATGAAGAAGGACGTCATATTGCAGGGGGAAAGCATTATACAATCTATGCCGGTTTCTCTCAGCCTGATGCGAAAAGCGAGGAACTTATGGGTATGAGTCCTGTTAAGGTGGAGTTTAGAAAAAGGTAGACTGAACTTAAGGATGGAAAAAGCTATGAAGATTAATCTGGACAGTCCTGTTATTGTTTTTTTAACTACAGTTGCAGATTTTATGATATTAAATATTCTGTTCATTTTATGCTGTGCGCCGGTCATTACGATCGGCCCGGCAGTCAGTGCTCTTTACACGATTACTATGCGCGAGGCAAGACATGAGGGTGGATATATATTCAAACCTTTTTTCAAAGCATTTAAAAATAATTTCAAGCAGGCGTTTCTCTTATCCATCTTGTATTTAATAATCGGAGCAAGTTTTGTTTTTGGAGTGAAATTTTGGATAGAAAAGCCGGAATTTTCAACAGTCAATCAGGTGATTCTCGTGATTACGGGAGTATTTGCAGTTATTTTTATTTTTTCACTTCTTTATGTATTTGCTTTAATAGCCAGATTCGATAATACTATTTTTAAAAGCGTGAAAAATGCAGTGATGCTGGCTGTTTTTAATCTGAGAGAGACATTTTTGCTGACTCTGATCCATGTAATTGTAATTGTGCTTATGATTTTTACAAAAGGTATTTGGATTTTTATGATGGTTGGCGGATTTTCAGTCTGTGCATATATAAATTCACTGCTTTTTATAAGAGTATTCCGGCAATATGAAAAGATAGAAGGAGGAAATCATGATGACTAAAATGGTAATCAATCCGAACAGGAAACTGAGCAGGATTAACAGACAAATATACGGTCATTTTTCTGAACATCTAGGAAGATGTATTTATGAAGGAATTTATGTGGGGGAAAATTCACCTATTGAAAATGTGAATGGAATGAGAACTGACGTAGTTGAAGCGTTGAAAGAGATTCGAGTTCCAGTGCTTCGTTGGCCTGGAGGATGTTTTGCAGATGAGTATCACTGGATGGACGGAATAGGTCCTGCGGGTTCACGTAAAAAGATGATTAATACAAATTGGGGAGGCGTGTTGGAAGACAACAGTTTCGGAACACACGAATATTTTGAGCTCTGCCGTCAGCTCGGATGCCAAACGTATATTAATGGAAATTTGGGAAGTGGAACAGTTCGTGAAATGTCTGAGTGGATAGAATATATGACATTTGATGGAATATCCCCTATGTCCGAACTGAGAGGAAAGAATGGTCAACAAGCTCCATGGAAAGTTGATTATTTTGGAATCGGAAATGAAAACTGGGGATGCGGGGGAAACATGAACCCAGATTATTATGCAAATGAGTATCGCAGATATCAGAGTTTTGTTCGTGACTATAATAATGAAGATCATATTCAAAAGATTTGCTGCGGAGCACCACACGAAGATTATGAGTGGACGAAAGAGGTATTGGCAACCTGTTTCCGTAGAATTTCCGAAGAACAGCATGGATTTATGGATGGACTTTCTCTCCACTATTATGTATATCCAGAAGGGATTGAAATCAAAGGAAGCTCAACGGAGTTTGATGAAAATGTCTGGTATAAGACATTGAATAAGGCGGTGTATATAGATGAACTTATTCGCAGACATGGTAAGATTATGGATGAATATGATCCTCTGAAAAAAATAGGCATGATTGTAGATGAATGGGGAACGTGGTATACATGTGAGCCGGGTACAAATCCGGGATTTCTTTATCAGCAGAATACGATGCGTGATGCACTTGTAGCGGGGATCACATTGAATATATTTAATAAACACAGCGATCGTGTGAAGATGGCAAATCTTGCACAGATTGTTAACGTACTCCAGGCTGTTCTGCTTACTGAGGGGGATAAAATGATTAAGACGCCTACATATCATGTCTTTGACATCTATAAAGAACATCAGGATTCGAATCTTGTGGAGAGCAGTATTGAGACAGAGATGATTGGGGTGGAAGAAGAGTGGAAGGTACCGAATCTGACAGAATCTGTCTCAGAAACAGCGGATGGAACACTCCATCTTACTATAACAAATCTTTCTGTCGATCAAAGTTTTGATATAGATACTACGATTATTGATAGAAGTGTAAAAACAGTAAAAGGAGAAATTGTTACGGGGGAAATACACGAAAAAAATACTTTTGAAGAACCGGAGTGTGTTACAGTAAAAAAATATGATGGCACACAGATTACGGAAAAAGGAATTCGATTTACGATTCCGGCGTGCAGTGTCCTGCATCTGGAAGTGAGGTAGAATGGTTGTGGGGAGTGAGCAGCATCGATTATGCAGAAAATGTCTATTAAAAGATATGTCTGAAAAAGAATTTTTTCACAATATGTATCGCTATATTTCCAATCTTTCAGAAGATGATAAAGTTTCCAATTCAGAATATGAGCGCAGATTGAAAAAATGCGGAGAATGTACGAATTTGTTGAATGGTATATGTAGGATTTGCGGATGCTTTGTTGAGATGCGTGCAGCGATAGCTGTTAAACATTGTCCTAACAGTGTTCCTAAATGGTAGAATTTTCTACAAGTATAAAATAGGATGAATCCTCTAGTCTTACATGTCTTGAAAATAGTAAAAACAAAATAGGAGTGGATGTAAAGAGTGTGTGAAACTTTTTCTGTAAATAGCTAATAACAGCAAGGTCTTCTATGGTAAAATATAAATCATAGGAGGCCTTTTATTATGGCAAGAAGAGTTGAAAAGGCAGACGGATAAGAAACAAAGATAAAATAGTAAAAATAGAATAGAACAAAGAAAGAATATGGAGATAAAACAGAAAGGAATAAACAATGAATGTAAATCCTATAACAAGATTGGATTATCCAGATCCGGATGTGATCCGCGTAGAAGACACCTATTATATGGTATCCACAACCATGCACTTTATGCCGGGCTGTGAGATTCTGCAGTCTTTTGATCTGGTGCACTGGGAGCATGTGACTTATGTCTATGAGATGTTGGATCATACGGATGCGCAGCAACTGAAAAGCGGTCAGAATATTTACGGACAGGGCATGTGGGCAGCTTCCCTGCGCTATCATGAAGGCCGATTTTATATCTGCTTTGTGGCAAATGATACCCGTAAGACTTATTTGTATACTTCGGAAAAAATAGATGGTCCATGGAAAAAGCAGCTGATAGAAGGCTTTTATCATGACGGCTCTTTATTATTTGATGAGGATGGCAGAAACTATATT
>ENA-OPZZ01000744-OPZZ01000744.1-human-gut-metagenome-genome-assembly--contig:-NODE-744-length-23822-cov-5.080608_pt1 | contig 23822 bp, 28 predicted proteins | sample MGYA00242487_ERZ504511 | MGnify/ENA primary metagenome ERZ504511 (study PRJEB26092, sample SAMD00036241) | human gut metagenome | host: Homo sapiens | study: EMG produced TPA metagenomics assembly of... | reverse complement strand
CGCATCGTGTGACGATGACATGGACATCCAGCAATCCTATCCGTTCACGGTGGAAACGATGCCCGTACCGAACAAGGTCACAAAGGGGCAGACGGTGGAAATCCGCTGTGAACTGAAAAGGACGGGCGATTACGCCAACACGCTCTACACCATCCGGTATTTCCAGTTCGAAGGGGAAGGCACGCTGAAAATGGCGGGCGGCATTACTTTTCTGCCCAATGACCGCTACCTGCTCGAAAACGAGAAGTTCCGGCTGTACTATACGGCTGAGGGCGACGAGGCGCACAACTTCATCGTGGTGGTGGAGGACAATTTCAAAAATTCCTACGAATTGGAATTTGACTTCAACAACCGGAACGTGAAGGACGACATTCAGACCGTCATCCCCATCGGCAATTACAAACCTCTGCCAAGATGATGCGTGTATTCATGGCTATCCTCTGTTCGCTACTGGCGGTCTGTTCCGTGTCCGCACGGGACAGCCGTCAGAAGGGGACGGACGGGCAGGCGGCAATCTACCGCCTGCCGCCTTTCGAGCGGGCGGTTCGGTGTACGAAGTATTTCGAGGGCTGGCATTCGGAGAAACACCACCCATACGTGGGCTGGGGTCATCAGGTGCAGCCGGGGGAAAGGTATTCGGCACGCACCATGACGAAGCGGCAGGCGGACGCGCTCCTGCGGAAAGACTTGCGGAAGTTCTGCGCCATGTTCCGTAAGTTCGGGCGTGACAGTCTGCTCCTTGCCACGCTCGCCTACAATGTCGGTCCATACCGGCTTTTGGGGAGCGGGAAGATACCCAAAAGCACGCTGATCCGAAAATTGGAGGCGGGCGACAGGAACATTTACCGGGAATATATCGCTTTCTGCAACTACAAGGGTAAACGGCACGCCATGCTGCTCAAACGGAGAAAGGCGGAGTTTGCACTGCTGTACATTCCGTAACATGGCAAATGCCTGACAAATGAAAATCCGATGAAGCCGCAACTTCATCGGATTTTCCGCTTTTCATACATTCGGGATTTTTCCCTTGCCGATTACTTCACCGTCCCTGCAATGCTCTATGATGCCGGGCGAAAATCCCATCTCCCCGATTGCGATGTGCCGGATATACTCTGCATATTTCTGACCTTGAAAATTCTTCCCCGTGAGGTTTTTGAAAATCATCTTTATGCTTATTCCGTCATCGCTGTGCAAGATGATTTTTCCGTTTTGTCTGATTTCTTCCATGATTGAAACTTGTTTTTGTGAATACTATCGTAGATTGGGACAGCGGTTTCTTTGCTACTTTCTTTGTCCGCCATCATGCTCACTGAAAGAAAGTAGGGCGGCTTTTGCCGCCGCCACTTAAAAACGGGTGTAGAGTCCCGTTACCATCGTGAACATTTCTTCCAGCATATCGCAGTATATGCCCTCGTGCGTTTCGATGTCCTCGTCTTGCACTCGAATGTCTTTTTACTGAACGTTTTGCGGTAGAAACGCATATTGTAGAGGTCTAAGCCGGCATCGTAGATGATGTCAAGACGGTTTGCGCTCGTCTTGTTCCTCGCAAGGCTCATGCGTAAGCCGTTGCCCATGTCTGTAAAATCCTTGCTTCCCGTCATGGCGACAAAGCGTCTGCCGCCTATCTGCTGTAAAATCGTCTTTGCTATCATGCTTTTCTTGGTTTTAGGTTGGCGGTGCGGACACCGCCAACTTGTTTAACATTCTGTTATCTCGGCAATGGGGGTGTTTCGTTTCAGCCATTCCATCAGGCACTCCATATTGTACTCGCTTGTGATGACTGCCGTATGGCTGTTGATGGCGGTAAACCTGCTGCTCTCGTAGTCGTCTATCCACCCTTTTAGGGTTTCAACTCCCCACGCTTCGGCATCGTCAAAGATGCCGTCCAATACTTTGATAGGCTCACTGAACTTCACTATCAGCGTTTGATAGGCTGCGTTCATCGTCTGTCCTCCTTTCCTTCCTTTGCCGTGAGCCACTCATCCCGTGCTTCTCGGCACTCGTCCAATGTGGGTTTGACACAAGAGAACAACTCTCCGTCTGTGGGGTGGCGGTAGTCGTACTGCACAAGTGTCCGCTTGCGTCTGCCGATACCTAATTGGAAACGCTCGTATTTCTCCGTACCTGCTTCCGTGCAGGTGCTTACTCCGTTGATGGTCATCCGTGTTGCCATAATCGTTGATTTTAGGGTGGTTAAAAATGTACTGACAAAACTCTGTTCTTCATCACCATTTCGGGGTCGCTCGTGTAGCGTTGGTGCAGGTAGAAATGGTGGGAACCGAAGCCGTAAAGGAAAAACCTGTCAAGTCCGTGCTTCTCGGCAAAGTTCTTTACACTCCGTCTTAACTGCTCCTCACTCGTTGCAAGAGTGAGGAGGTTCACAAATTCAAGGAACATCGTGGGGATTTTATCGTCCCACAGACAAACCATGCTTTCAATTTTTACTTCCATACTATTGGGTATTATAGGTTGATACTATGCCGCTTCCATCCGCTGGCGGATAAGGTTCACGTTGCTGTTCACAAGGTTTACAATGCGGTCGTGGTACTCGGTATTGGAATTGTGCAAGCCACGACTTTGCACCACTTCCAATGTCTTCAAGGAAACCTCCACCGTTTCTATGCGCTTGCCGTCAATGGTAGCGGATAGGATAAGAGAGTTCTTTTCAAGGAAATAGGAGTTGGAAAACACGCAATGGTGCAGTTCCGTCCCTTCCGCTGCAAACTCCGCCACGCTCTCCAACACACGCACCTGCAAAGTGCCGTCCGTAAAGGCAATGCCGAAGAATATGCCTTTGAGTTTGCGGTATGCCTTCTCGTGTTTCTTCGCTTGGCGGATGCGTTCCTCCAACTTCTTGCGCTCTATCTCCTTGTTGCGCTTGTGCATAAGTCTGTCGTGTTCGGCTTTGAGGTCGGAGGGACAGACGTACTTCGGGCTGTTCGTGTCCTTGCCGAAATGCCGCAGGAGGTCTATGGTGTCACGCCACATGGAGCCGTCCGAAATGGTGTAGCCGTTGCGGATACATATCTTTACGGATGCCCAATACCTCTCTATGTCAAAGGAACTGCGGATGTAGTGGCGCAACATGGGATATTGCCCTGCCTTCAACAGCGTTTCGGCTCGGCTGTCGGAAAGGATAGCCGTGAAAAGGTCGTAAGGCAGTATGTTGTGGTATTCGCCATTGAAGCCGTTGCGTTTCAGTTCGGGTATGAAACGCTGTCGGGGTAGGTGCAAATTGGGGATATGTCGTATGCACGGAGATTGTTTTGCTTGCGCACCTCCATGTCGCTGTATTCCGACCACTGGTCGTAATAGAGTAACGACATACCACGCAGTCGGGCAACGGTGGTGGTTGTGCCTTCGGGTGAAATCCACCTCTGTACCACTTCATAGATGGAATACTCGGCTGCCTGCCCTGCCTTGTATCGGGACTTGACGAAGAAGAAGCGTATCACTTGGTACTGCTTGCAGGTGGTGACGATGGAGAAGTATTCATTCTCGCTGAAAACGCTCTTTCGGGTGCGCAACGCTTCCAACTGCATCCCGCAATGGGGGCAGGTGCATCCGCAAAGGGTGTCCGCAAGGTCGTGGTCGCTCTTCCACGAATGTCCGCACTCGGTGCAGATGTTCGTGCCGTCCGCCCTCTTGATGGCGTAATGTTTGAAGCAATGATGGAAAGCGTATGCCCTTTGTTTGGCGGTCAATCCCGGCAGTCGCTCGCTCAGATGTGCGACTTCCTGCTGTATGCGTGTTCTCGGTTTCATAATCCTAAATCAAATAGTGAGGGTTCTTGAATGGGTTGGGTGGTCGCTTTGTTGGTGGTTCTCGGCTTGTTGCGGTTCTGCAACCTGCGGACTTCCTCGTCTTGGTATTGACGGATTGCCTTCTGACGTGCTTCCGCCTTTTCCTCTGCGGTGAGTTCCACCACATGGTTCACGGCTACTTGGCATTGGACAGGCTTGCCCACCTCTATCTCGTTCTCGTCATAGTAGTGTACGGCTTGTCCGTATATCTCTCCGTCCGTGAAGCCGTTGCAACCGCTTTTCTGCACATAGTTCAGAATGTAGGTCACGCAGTCGTCCATGTTCTTGGCAGGGTTGCGGTAGTTCTTCGCAAAGAGCGCATCTTCCGCCGCACGCTGTTCCAGATACATTTGTATCGTCCTCTTGAAATGGTCTGTTCCTTTCATATCGCTGTCGTTTTTAGATTGTCTGTTTCAATATCTCTCTCCAATAGGTAGGCTCCACCTCGTTCAAAAGGAAGTCCATAAAGTCCTTCCGTGCGTCCTTGTTCAGTTCGTGGTAAAGTTCACGGAAAACGGATATGTTGCCGTTGATGTACGTTTCAACCATGTACTCGAAGATGTTGTCCACCTCGTAGTATCTGCATTGCTGCGCTGCTGTCCTGCTGCTTCTCTTTGCCATGTCGGTAGGTATTAAAGGGTGAATAACCAAAGGATGAAGCCGAAGAAGGCGATAACCGAAAGGATTGCCACGATTATGCCTATCGCCACTCGGAACACTCCGTTTACTATCTCTCTGACGATACCCCAAAGGATGCCGAACACCCAAAGGGCGGTGCGCATGATTAGGGTGCATAACGCAAGCCCCATATATTGCGCTGTCTGTCTGATGTCTGCCGTTGCTGTCATATCTTCGCTGTTTTTGATTTTTTTTGTTTTTTAATGCGGATTCAGGAGCTGAGGGAGTTGAGTTTCAAACTATCTTATCTGCCTCTCGTTTATCCGACATTTTTTTTAATGCGTCTTTCTGTCGCATCGGTCGTTTTCGTTTCGGGTGCTTGAAAAGGTAGGGATTAGGGATTGCAAGGTTTTTTCGGAAAAATACTACCCGCAGGGCTGGAGATTTTTCCAGAAAACAGGAGGCTTGACCTTGCTTTCCCGTCCAATCCCGGAATTACCTTTGCGCCCAGAACGGAAATGACTGCCTGATGCGGCGTCACTGAAAGACGCGAAAATGGAGGTAAACGGGAGTAGAGGCAGATTAGACTGAAAACTTCAAAAGAGAAATCCGTGAAAAAAGAAATCCCTTCCAACAAAAAAGAATATAGCCGGTAGCGTGACCGGGCAAACCACCTGCAAGGAAGTATGGTTTTATCTGTCTGGCCGGACGTGTCGGGGCGGGCAGATAAAATCATTCTTCCCGGTTTGCCTGCTGTGGGTGACGGCTTGTTACATTCATGGATCAAGCGGTCATACACGGCTTTCCGCTTCCGGCACAAGGGAACAGCGAAAAGAAAAATCGTCAAAAGCCCGTAAAAGCACCTCTTTGGCATAAGCACAAAAGAAATGGGCCTTGCTTCATCAGTCTAAACAGTCGTTTAGGCGTGAGGCAAAGCCCTTTTCTCAGCTTATGCGATAGTCGGCACACGCTCGTTCAAAATCTTTTGGGCGATGGTGTGCCGACGGATAAAACCGCTTTTACGGAAAAACTTATATAGGGAAGAAAAAAATCAGGGAGATTCATTTCAAAATCTCCCGTTTTATTGTTACTTTTGCATACGAAGAGTTCTTTGAAGGTTACGCAACGCGCAGAGGAATAATGCAGTGGATAACTTACTAATTCGTAACCTATTACTATCATGAGCAATTAACCTACGCTCATTTCCAATAAATTACACTCTTTTCGTAACTTCCTGCTGCAAAGATACAAAAAAATCCAAAAATCAAGGCATAATATAAACTTTTTTTATAGCCTTCTTTTATGGTTTGTTTCCAAAAATATTCAACATAGTTCATAAAATGAAAAACAATTACTCTAACAAATATCCCAAAATGATTTTAATAATCAGGCAATTACTATCTGTATAGTCGGAAGATGTACATCTCTTATGAAGAGAGGTTTATTTACCATGGAGAATTGGTGGAGTAAATATGCCTAAATCATGGAAAGATTACTTGTAAAAAGTAGAAGGTGTTTTGCAAAAATACTATTAAGCACTTTTTATAGATACTTTCCACAAAATAAACAAATGACATTTTTTTCTCCTAGAGGTGTATTGGTATTTGTTTACAAATATGGAATCAATATGAAAGCGAGAAAAATCTTACTTGTATTCCTGATACTTTATGGGGGATACGTCTCAGCACAAGAAGTACGGGATTCGGTAAAAATCTATTTCAGACAAGGGTATTCCGTATTGGAACCATCCCGTAGAAATAACAAAGAAACGTTAGACCGGATTGCGGACAGTCTACGGACAAGCTATGCGGATTCCGTTTATCAATTGAAACGTATTCAGGTAGTAGGTGGTGCATCCCCGGAAGGCAGTATCCCTCTGAATAGACGTTTGTCAGTAAAGCGTGCCAATGTGTTGTTCAATTACCTTTCACGCTATGGAGAATTACCCGATTCTTTGAAAACTAATGTGTTCCTCGGAAGAGACTGGAATGGTCTGATCCGTCTTGTGAGTGATGATCCGGAACTGCCATACCGGAAAGAAACGCTGCATTTATTGCATGAACTGGCAGAGGATGCGGCAAATGACGATCTTTCAAAAGGTGACCATTTGCGGCGGATACAGCAGCTGCGTGGCGGAGTGCCCTATTGGTATATGTATAAAAAACATTTTCCAGAGTTGCGTGCCTCCCGGTTATACCTGTGGTATGAGAAAGTATGGAATCCTATCGCTCCCATGCCAATGCCTTCCATTGAACTGCCTGTGCCCGAGCCCGAACCGGCAGGACCTCTACCTCTCGTTCCATATATGCCTCCGCAGCCACGAAACCTGTATCTTGCTGTGAAGACAAATATGCTGTATGACGCATTGCTTGTACCGAATATCGGTGTGGAACTTTATCTAGGCAAAGACTGGAGTGTAGGTGCTAACTGGATGTATGCTTGGTGGAAAACAGACCGGCGACACTGGTATTGGAGAACTTATGGCGGTGACATAGCCATTCGGAAATGGTTCGGTAAAGCCGCCAAGGAAAAGCCTCTTACCGGACATCATGTGGGACTTTACGGGCAGATTTTTACTTATGATTTTGAAACAGGGGGAAAAGGCTATATGGGTGGAAAACCCGGAGGAACACTTTGGGACAAAATGAACTATTCCACAGGTGTGGAATACGGCTACTCGCTGCCGGTGGCATACAGACTGAACATTGACTTCACTATCGCTGTCGGGTATTGGGGAGGGACCTATTACGAATATACTCCGGTAGACAACTGTTACGTATGGCAGGCTACCAAGGAACGGCACTGGTTCGGTCCTACTAAGGCGGAAATATCGCTGGTATGGCTGATTGGCAGGGGAAACTTCAACAAAGGGAAAGGAGGCGGACGATGAAAACCGGAATACGAATGACTGTTTACGCACTGCTGGCCATGATTCTTTTTTCATGCGAGCACAAGGAACTCTGTTTCCATCATCCGCATGTGGTTACGGTCAGAGTGGATTTTGACTGGAAAAACGCCCCGCAAGCCAACCCGGAAGGAATGTGTGTGTTTTTTTATCCTGAAGAGGGTGGGGCCCCTATCCGGTTCGATTTTGCAGGAAAAGACGGAGGGCCGGTAGAGATTAAAGTGGGAAGGTACAGGATACTCTGTTACAATAATGATACGGAGTCTTTACTGTTCAGAGGAATGGAAGGATTTGACACCCATGAAGGATATACACGGGATGGCAACGTATTTGAGAGCATTTATGGGAACGGTGCCCATTATGCGCCTCCGGCCAAAGGTTCGGAAGACGAGCGTGTCGTTATCTGCCCTGACATGATGTGGGGAAGTAACGCCCGAAATGTGGAAATCACTGAAGCAGGGATAAGTTACGAATGCGTTCCCTTCACAGACAAGGACAAGGTCGAATGGATAGAAAGTAGCGAGCATGTCATCACGCTTTATCCTGCCGAACTGATATGTACCTACACCTATGAGGTCCGTAATGTTAAGAACATGGAGTATATGACGCAGGCCTGCGGATCATTGTCGAGCATGGCTCCCTCCATGCTGTTTGCCAACGAGGAACTGGACAGGGAGTGTGTCACAGTTCCCTTCGAGACGGAACTTCACCCCGAGAGTTCGAAAATGACCGGTAAGTTCTATACGTTTGGTCATCACGAAGAGAATGCCCGTCCGCACAAAATGATGTTTTATGTATGGTATTCCAATAAGGAGAAATTCTATACAACTTTTGATGTGACCGACCAGGTACATAAAGCTCCGGATAGAAAACATGTACACATCATCATTGACAATGCGGACTTTCCGGAACCGCTTCCGGACGAGGGCGGATTTGATGTGGAGGTTGATGATTGGGTGGAAGTCGAAAACGATATCATTATGTAGTTTTTATATTTTTTAATGTTATGCAGACGAAATCAATTCTGATGGCACTATCGGCCATGGCATTGGTAACGGCATGTACCAATGACGAAACGATAGAAATGAACCGAGGTGAAGGTATCAGCTTGAGTGCAGTAGCAGGAAAAGCTACCCGTGCAGGAAGTGAGGCTACCACGACAAATAGTATTGATAACTTCCATGTGTACGCCTTTACACAAGGATTGGAGTATATGAATCATGATGTGACGAGAATCGACGACAACACATGGACATACGGTGATACCAAATTCTGGCCGGAATCAACTGTGGATTTCTATTCTTACAGTCCGATGGATATGAGAAGAGGCACAGTGAATATAACGGCAGAGGGAGAGAAAAAAATCGAAAAATATTTGGTAGCAGGTGATGAAGACTTTCTGTATGCACTGAATCTAGGTGAAAAGAAAGCTGACCACGAAGCCAGGAAACCGGTGAATATCAACTTTCGCCATGCATTATCGCAGATTGTATTCAAAATTAAAAACACCAATCCTAATCTGACTGTGTTTGTAGATGGAATCAGAGTGGAAGGCGTGGAGAATACCGGTGATTTTACTTGGCCTACAAAAGGTACTGCCGAATATTGGGATGGTTCTGAAGCTGATACAGAAACCGATGATTCATGGGGCACTTGGTATATTGAATATAACCCAAAAGAAGCTGAAGGGATTTCTTATAATGCAGACATTACTCCGATAATGGGAGAAGGGCTTGTTGGCTCTAAAGAAGCTCCTGTACAGGATTTGACCGTTAAGACGGACAAGGGCTATAAAGGTTTGCTGCTGTTGCCGCAGGTCTTGAATCCGTGGATTACAAATACCGGTGATGTGGATGCTGACGGTGATCCTATTTATAAAATTACAGGTACTGCACGTGTGCTGGTTAAATGCCGTCTGGTAGATACTAAGACAAGTGTTCAGTTATGGCCTAAACCTGAGGAGGGTGCTGTGACCAAGTTCGTTGGTGTTTCCTTGGTTGGAGAAACAGTAGCTGAGGCCGACCATTTGGCTACACAGGTCTGGAAGCAGGGCAAGCGTTATGTCTATACTCTTATCTTTGGTGAAGGCGGCGGTTTCGATCCTGAAAATCCCGATCCTGAAAATCCGGATCCTGAACCTGTTTTGGTTCCTATCACATTCGACGTAACTGTGGATAATTTTGTTGAATATCCTCAGGACCTCGATGCCAGCGTTCCTGATTCAAAACCCGGAAAATAAACTGAACCGCTGCAAACCTGTCTTTTTCACCCATCAGGTTGCGGAAATAAACAGGCCGGGCGGGGTTGAATGTTCCCTTCCCGGTCACTACTTATTCAAATAAAAAAATAAATGCCTATGCGACTTGATTTTAAAAAGGATTTCCTTCTTGTCACGGCCATGCTGGTCGCTGCCGGCTGTTCCGATAGCATGACGGAAGCAAACAATCCGGAACAACAGGTGCCGATTGCCTTTGGCACACAAGTTGCCACCCGCGCCGTGGTGGAAAGTGACAAGGAGGGTATGGATAATTTCACACTGTGGGGATGGGTACGGGAAAGCGACGGACCGAAACTGTTTTTCGATGCCGCTTCAGTTACTCCGTCGGGAAGCTATGGCGAGAAACGTTTTTGGGCTGTAGGCAGACCTTATGATTTTTTTGCGGTGCATCCGGAAAAAATGGAAGAGGATGGTGCCGCTACCTGAAGTTTCCTGCAACGACAAGGGCGAACTCAGGGTTACGGGTTTTGATTCTTCCGGAATGGGGAAGGATGCCGTGGATTTAATGACGGCAACAAAACCGGATGTGACTTATGAGGGCGGCGGAACGATGCCCCCCGTGCTTCTGGCATTCGAACATGAACTGGCACAGGTGAAATTAACTGTCCGTACCGGGGAGAAGCTGGCGGAAGTGTCGGACATCAGACTTTTTGGTGTGGACTATAGGGGTGACTTGCTGTGGACACCGGAAAACTCGACATGGCAAAGCCGGGTGAACTGTGCGGAAGAGGAAACTCCTTTCGTACGCAGCGGGAGTGTACGGATAGAAGCCGGAAGTAGCGCTACCGTGCTGGATGGCGTGTTGCTGTTGCCACAGCCGGTGACGGAGGATGTGGCGGTAACCTTTAAATATGCCTATGACGGCAAACCGCTGTCGGAGGCAAAAGAAGCGATAGTATATTTGGATGTAGCTCAGACAACGGAATGGATAAAGTCGAACACTTACCATTATAAAATAACGCTACCTGCCGGTGATGCCGACATTACTGTCAAAGTGAGTGTGGGTGATTGGGACAGCAAGGATATTTCGGCAGATTGGTAATCTCATAAACAGGAAGGAGTAAGATATGAAAATCCGGAAATACTTATATATATGTATGTTTGCCGCAATGGCGGGGATAATGACGGCTTGTGCATCGGACGAACAGGAGGGGAAGTTTCCCGGAAAGGGAGAACCGGTGACGGTGAAATTTTCAATCGATACAAGGGCGGCAGAAACGGATGATTTCGATTCGCAGGTGAAGACACTCCGGGTGTATGCTTTTCAGGACGGTAGCCCGGTGGGGTATTATTATGGCGGTGAGGATGTGCAGACCCATATTTTCGAATGGAAGCTGCCACAAGGAGAAATCTGGTTTTATGCAGTGGCAAATGAACAGGCGGCCGGAGAACTGCTTAGCGAAAACAAGGGAGACATTTTTGTACTGCCCGGTGAGACTGTCGGGGGAGTACATCCGGTCGAAGGCTTGGAAGTAGTGCCGGACAGACTGGAGTCTTTGACTTTCAGCCGGCTGCCGGAAGCGGAATATGTGTCGGGCGGGACGGAGACAGGCAAGGATGAAACGGGAAAAATTTACTGTTCTGCCATTGTGCCGATGACCGGTAAGTGTCGCGAAACGGTTGCTAACGACCATCAGGAGATAAAGCTGGTTTTGAAACGAAGCGTGGCGAAGCTGAACCTGTACTTTGCCAAAGCGGACGTGACCGATGCCGGAAAGGGACAGCTCTATATGGGGCGCGGATTGTACCTTTATAATATACCGGAATACGGGTATCTGTTTCCAAAAGAGAAGTACGAATATACGGGAGCTTTCAATTGTCTGGAAGGAGCGGGTGACAGTTCCGATTCCCGGCATCAGAAAAACGGAAAGGTGATTCTGAGTGCGGGGTGGCCGGAAGAACCGGAGAATGCCCCTCAGGAGGGTACCGATGCGTATGAGGAGTACGAACAGAACCTGAAAGAGAAAACCCATATCAACGAGATTAATGCACTGGCACACGCGGGAAATACAGACCCGGAGCAATTTCAGTGGATGCCGGCCAAACCTGTCTATCTCTTTGCCAACCCTAATGGGATAGCCGACCTTTATCCTTCCGCCCCTGCCGGTGACAAGGAGAAAGGATATTATCTGAAAATACTGTCGCATGAACATAAAGTGGGAAGTGACGGTACGGAAGGACATGAGGCTGATATGCAATATGTGGCTTTGCCCGAAGTGGAAGCCAACATGAACCTGCGGCTGTTTTCCGTTATTTCCATGCACGGACACGTGGCTATGACAGCACATTGGATGATTGTTTCGTGGGAAACCGGAGGCGGAGATGTGGAATTTAATTAGGCAGACGAATAACAGACAAAAATATACAGCATGATGAAAAAAACAGTGAATCATATTCTGGCGGCGGGACTGTTGGCGCTCCTGTCGCTTGCATCTTGCACCGATGAGTTCATCGAAGGAAACGACTTGCAGGGAGTAGACCGTGACAAGCGGGTGGAGGTGAGGCTTCCGTTCGGTGTGGGACGTGGCATCACTACCACGATTACAACCCGTGCGGCAGGTGGAGAGATTGATTATGACTCCCAGCTTTCGGGCGTGATGGCTTTTGTATATGAAGCGAAGAGCGACAATCCGGAAGAAAATGAGTTGTTGGCCTATCATCTGTTCTCCAATCCGTCCAATAAGCCGCTGGAAGGCGCTACCGGCGGATGGATTGCCGATAATGACGACCCTACGTGCGGTGAAATCAAGTTCTATGTTCCGGTGGGCGATGTGTATATCTATCTGTTGGGCAATGCGCAAAGTTCGTTCCTTAATTTCTTTCCGGGAGTATCGGGTGGGGATGCGCTGGGCACTCAGGCGGAGTTTTTTGAAAAAGCAACCCCGAAGTGGAACGGAAACATACACAGCGTAGACGGTTATCTGCCGCTTACGGGTATGGTGAACAACAATACAGGATTATGTCATGTGAACGAACAGGGGCAAATCAGTTATACGGATGAAGAGGGAAAAACTCATACGCTGTTGCCGGACGGTAAACACGATGAAGACAACTCGTTTGTGCTGAAACGCCTGCTGAGCAAGATTACAATGAATATCAGGGAAGGTAAAGGAGTGAAGTTTACGGCGCGAGATTACACGGTTCGCCATATACCTCATTATGTGTCGCCCACCGCACAGGCGTGGACGGAAGAAGAGCGGGACCGTATCCTGGTGGAAGATGCCAAGCCGGTGAATTTCGGTTTACTGGATTCTCTCACTTTTACTATATACCTGCCGGAGAACATACGCAAGGTAAGACCCGGCGTGGAGATTACCGAATACAGGCAGCGGGATAAGGTGGTGAAGACTGCCGACAATAAAAATACGGAAGAGACCGCTCCCGATGATTTTCATGCTGATAATGCCGATAATCACAAAGGGCACTACAAGTTTGAGTTTGCTCCGAAAGCTTCTACTTATATTGAACTGACCGGATGGTTTGAAAATGCAGACAAGACGGTTGCTGCCGATGTCCGTTATTATATCCATTTGGGTAATTTCGGGAAAGACCTCAATCACTTCAGCGTGGAGCGCGACCATCACTATACGTATAATGTAACCATCAACGGAGTGGATGATATAGTGGTGGAAGTGGAAGATGAGAACGAGAAGACTCCGGGAGCGGAAGGAGTGGTGTTCAAGCATGAGGCTTTCGCACATATCGATGCCCATTTTGACCAGGTGGAGATGAAATTCATGCGGAAAGACATTGAGAAGGGTGTCTATCTGTATACCGACACACCTTTCGGGGTCATGGGGGTGATGTATTATCCTAAAGGTACCCCAGACGGAGGTTTGGAAGGCAAATGTGTATCCGTGAGCAGTTTCGGTATTACCAAAGAGGTGGCACAAGGCTATCTGGCGTGGCTGGAGTTTGCGAAAGAGACGCAAAAGGATAACTATTTCTATAATGGAACAAAACCGGATAAGGAAAGCCCCTATCTCCTGGAATACTATTATCCAGGCAAGGTGAAAAGTGTGTTCGATGCGCTCGATGAGTTTTATGCAAGCAAGGAGGATTCGGCGTACTACACCTGCTTTGTGGATGAGAACTTTTATGAAAGACATCCCGACCCGCGTATTACGGTACCGGTACATCTGAAAGATTTTATCAACTGCAAGGACCGTATCTTCTCGCTTGCTACCGACCTCGAGTTCAGCCAAGATGGTAAGAGCGCGGTGTCGCAGTCGGTTTATACGCTGAAACAACGTTCCATTGCCTGCTTCTATGATATGAACGATGAGACTCTCAATAAATTCGGCTTGGAGTCGGTGGAAGAGCAGAAGCACATCCTGTATGAGCCAGAACCGGGCGAGAGGGAAGTTTGGGACGGCAGAAAGAATACTTGGCAAAAGCTGGATGGTCAGGTTGGAAATTGTAATATACATGGTATGGAATGGGGGCTTAAAACATCACCTTTCCTATCCGGTTTTATACTGAGGAAAGATGGAAGTCTGAAGGAATCCCGACCGATTAGCGGACAGGCCGACGATCCGGTTATCATGCTGATACGTAACCGTGATTTGAACGGCAACGGCTATCTGGACGAGACAGAACTGCGCTGGTATGTACCTGCCATAGGGCAATTGGTGGGTATGTGGCTGGGAGAGCCTGCCATGGCAAAAGAAGCCGCCTTGTGGAAATCGTCTTTCGATATATATATAGGAGCAGACGGGAAAAAGATAAACAAGGATCCCGTACAGGGATATACGGCCAGTACATACGGTCCTTATTCCACAATATGGTCGGAACTGGGAGGATACATAAGTCATACGTATCTGAGGCACATGATTAGTGTGAGGAGCTTGGGAAGCGGAGTCGTGAGTGGCAGAATGGACAGGGAAGTTTCGTCTCCTTATTACAAATACGATGAAGCAAGCCGTACACTGGAAGTCTTTTTGGCGGACGAAGCCATGCGCTCGTTCAGTTACCGGGAGCTTCAGCCCCATAACGAACGCGATACGCAGAACCGTCTGTACAAGAAATTCCAGCTGGCACAAGAACCCATGCTGATGGATACGATTGCGGAATTTGAGTGCACTGACCCGAGTCACCTGAGATTTGATAAAGATACTCCCAGTAAGGTAACATGGACAGGTACGACATTGAAACTTATTGAGATAGACAATGCCAAACGAGATAAGTTTACCATAGCCCAAGACTATCACGAAGCAGGAGACGGAGTGACCCCCGCCGGAGCGTGGCGCTTGCCCAATGAACGCGAGCTGACATTGATTCAGCTGGCATTCAACTTCTTCCAGGATGAGGACAACCTGCCTTTCTCGCCCATGGTGAAGCCGGGAGACAAGGATGCCGTAGGTGATGCTTACGGCTGGTACAACCCACTCAGTCTGACATGCGATTTAAGTGATAAAAGGAAGCATAACTTTAAGCACCGGCTTTGCGCCGTGTTCCATTGCCGTACGGCGTATTCTTACAGCCGCTATTATCCCGGTAGACACGAATATACGCCTACCGGCTACATACTGAACTATTGGAAGACCGATTCGGAACTGGAGTTGCTGAAAATTCGCCGGGTAGAAATGCATATGATGCCCTACTATTCAGATGAGAGAGGCATGGTGGAGGAAGACAAGGAAGAACGGAAAAAATACGGCAGAGCCGGTGTGTTCTGTGTGCGCGATGTGAGATACTGATCCGTAGGAATGACCGGATAGTTTTCCATTTTTCCGTTTAGGCGAATCTTATTTAGGGGAACACCTAAGGATACAAACAAGCCGGCTAATTCAAATATTTTTAGAATGAATTGGCTGGCTTGTTTTTTGTTGAGCATTTCTAAAAAAAGCTGTTGGAAATGGGGTACAACTTGTAGTGGTCGTGGTATGTCAAAGCAATGGTATTTAAGCTTCAGCTCTCGCTGGGAAGTTCGGGAGCATTTATACCCTCATGCCCTCACTGTATGTATAATGGGTTTATTATGAATGACTTATATGATTATAGTAAAAAAATTGCTCTCACTTATACTCTCATGCCCTCACTACGTTTTGAAGTTGATTTTCACATAATATGCTTGCTGTCAGCCATATATTCTTTTTTATAGACAGTTCCTGCCTGGTATAAAATAGGGCGTTTTCAAGCCTTTTCCTCGTAAGAAATGCGCATGAAAGAGGAAACTTCCACGAAATGATAGCTTACGGATTCGCGGCAGCGGTAAAAAAGAACAAGACATTTTAAAAAAAGCTCTTGTTCTTTTAAAAAAAGGCGGTTATCTTTTTTAAAAAGCTCTTGATCTTTTTTTAAAACGCCCTTGTCTTTGATATGGAATTTTATTCTGGACTGAGGCATTTTACATATACATACGCATAAGCTCGTATGTACGTAGGTATAGCCTTGTATGGATGTATGTGCAAAAGCGTGTTTATACCCGTTCTCTTTGTATTTCTTTAAATGCTTTTCACTTATTCTTATTGAATTTGTGCATTGATTTCGTTTCTGAACTTTATAGGATTGGTGATAAAGTCAAATTTGTTGGTGACCCCGCCTGTAGTAACTACAATAGAACCAAAACCGAGCATACGTCCCATGAAGCTTTGATTAATCCGTATTCCTTCGCATTTGTTTAAAACCAATTCAAGGGCATCCCGGTTTAAAATACCGGATTTTAGAATGACTTTCTTGTTTGTGACAACATATTCAGCTCCCATCTTAAGAAGAATTCTTTTTATCAATTGGAATAATCCTGACAACAATAGAAATATGCTGACATAATAGAATAATCCGGTTTGTGCGGAAGAAAAGAAGGCGCTTAATAATAGTAGTATTACCGGATATGCAAATATATACCAGTGAATATCTGCTTTGTATTTAATTTCTTCACCAGCTTGTAGATTGTTTTGGATATAGCTCATCGTTTTTGTAAATTAATAAATTGCATAATTTTATTATCAAGAGACAAATATACAAATAATCAGAATGGTATGAAATAAATCTAGATTTATTTTAAGGCTGAAACTTAAAATAAAAACAATTCTTACTTGTTCTTATTCTTGTTAATCTCTCTCTTATTATCAAATATTTTATTCTTGTACTTGCTGTTTCAAGAATTTGTAATCCTTATAATTTTTTCCTCTCTTTATTCGGAAAGTTAGTTTATGCCATTCATCTTTTGTTAGGGGGATATCCACGTTCATGCAAAAATAGCAGGTTTCGTAGCCAATAAGAGGAGAAATCCATATTTTTCCTATACATTCTTTCTTGCCGGAGTTGGAATAATATAAAAGACAGCGTACTCTTCTTATTTGTATGCTGTCTTCATTGCATACTTTTACCTCTATACGTTTACCTTTTCCGATGTTGTAGAATTGGGGAGCAGACATTTTTATTTTGTTTAAAATACTATCTTTATCATTTACACTGACTACGATGAACTTCTCTATATTGTTTGGCGATTGGGAGAAAGTGCTTTTTGTGGCAAACAACAATATTAAAAGTAATGTTATAATTTTTTTCATGTGATTGGACTTGTTGGTTAAAGCAGTAGCAGATTATTAATTAAGAATTTATTCTTCCGATAATAAATACTTCATACTGCTAAAGTAAATGATTTTTTGTTTTAAGGGTTATAATTGTTAAAATGCAAAATAGCCTGCATCCGCTAATCTGTTCAAGGCATGTTTTTCATAAAAATGTTCAATTCTTTGGTATTTCTTTGGGGTTTTCTTGGTATGAAATTTCTGATAGATTATATGAAAAGTGATTTGGAGGCTATTGAAATTCTTTTAGAGTGGTGCATTAAGCGATGGGATGTTTTAAAAGTCTGGTTGGCATTTTAATGCTTTATCTTTGTAATTTGAACAAAAAGTAATAAATAAAAGAGGTATATGGACATTCTTGTATGGAGTGGTCTTGGAAACTCCGATTATTTGGAAAAATGATGTCGTTTTCCAATATATATTTGTACTTTTGGCTGAAAAGAAAAAAAGGTATATCCCGTGTTTATATCGGGTGTGTTTATATGTATTTTAAATGGACTACGGTTTTATGACAAACATTATAGATAATATGCTCTCTTTGTGTCCGGTTTCTGAAGATACGATACAAGAACTGAAAAAATGTATGATTTTATGTCGTTTCCCTAAGAAATATCAGTTAATAAAGGAGAATACATTTTGTAAATCAGCTTATTTCATAGAAAAAGGAATGACACGTTCTTTCTGGCTTGTAAATGGAGAAGAAATAACAACCTCCTTTTCATGGGAAGGAGGTATTGTTTTCAGTATGGACGAGTTGTACTATAATAAGCCGAGCGAGGAATTTGTGGAAACGCTTGAAGATGTAGTTGTTTACAAAATATCATTAGCTGATTTAACCAGACTGTTTCAGACTAATATTGAATTGGCTAATTGGGGGAGGATTATTCATCAAAATGAGTACAGGCGTTTGCATCGTTCTCACAAAGAACGGCTGACTTTGCCAGCAAAGGAAAGATATGAGGAGTTTAAACAACAGTTTCCTCAGATATGCCAACGGGTGAAGTTAAGGTATATTGCATCTTATTTGGGTATAACACTTCCCACACTTAGTCGTCTCCGAGCTAAGAAATAATTTATGTATTGCTGATTTTTTGTCATAGGACAAATTTAAAAGCCTTTAAGTTGTGTAACTTTGCAGCATTATTAGTAACAGTTAAAAAGAATCAATTATTAAATCTATTAATTTATTATGGAAAAAATCTCTTCTGCAGCATTTACTGATACAAAGCCTCATTATGATCTTCTTGATGGATTGAGAGGAGTTGCTGCTCTTATGGTAATATGGTATCATGTATTTGAAGGTTTTGCTTTTGCTAGTGCTGGCAATATCGAAACTCTCAACCACGGGTATCTTGCTGTGGATTTCTTTTTTATTCTTTCGGGGTTTGTTATCGGTTATGCGTATGATGACCGTTGGGGGAAGAATTTCACTATGAAAGACTTTTTCAAACGCCGTTTGATCCGTCTTCATCCGATGGTAATTATGGGTGCTGTTTTGGGAGCTATTACGTTCTGTATTCAGGGTTGTGTGCAATGGGATGGAACGCATGTCGCTATTTCCATGATTATGTTGTCTTTACTTTGTACAATATTCTTTATTCCTGCCATGCCGGGTGTGGGATATGAAGTTCGTGGTAATGGTGAGATGTTTCCGTTGAACGGACCTTGCTGGTCCCTGTTTTTTGAGTATATAGGTAATATTCTTTATGCGTTGTTCATTCGTCGGTTATCTAATAAAGCATTGGCTGTGCTGGTTGTGATGCTGGGTATGGCATTAGCGTCATTCGCTGTTTTCAATGTGTCTGGTTATGGGAATATGGGAGTGGGATGGACACTCGACGGAGTGAATTTCTTAGGTGGAACTTTGCGTATGCTTTTCCCATTTTCATTGGGTATGTTGATGTCGCGTAACTTCAAGCCTATGAAGGTGAATGGGGCGTTTTGGATATGTACTATTATACTGATTGCGCTGTTTTCGGTTCCTTATCTGGAAGGATTGGAGCCTATTTGCATGAATGGTATTTATGAAGCTTTTTGTGTAATTGTGGTTTTTCCTTTTCTTGTGTGGCTGGGGGCGTCGGGTACTACTACGGATAAGCAGTCTACAAAGATATGCAAGTTCTTGGGAGATATATCCTATCCGGTTTATGTAGTACATTATCCGTTGATGTATTTGTTCTACGCATGGTTGATTGAGAATAAACTTTATACATTGGGAGAAACTTGGTATGTAGCTGTGGGTGTTTTTGTTTTGAGTGTCATTTTGGCTTGCCTGTGTCTGAAACTGTATGATGAGCCTGTGAGAAAATGGCTGACTAAGAAGTTTCTTGCTCCCCAATAAAAATACTGTATTTCTTGATTGATGTTCATTAAAAGGGCGGATACTATATAAGAAAATATTACAGCTTTGAATAACAGACAATTAGATGAATGGCATCCGATCAGTAAATTCGGATGCCTGCATTGGATTATATCAATTGGGCTTTGGGGTTGATTTCCTTTTCTGGCAATAGTTACACATGCTGATGAGAGCATTCCGAACATAGACCTTTCAGGACATAATTGATACTTTGTACGGTGAATCCGGGAGGTAGTGTCACGATGGGCACGTGGATACTTTTCATACAAAACGTGCGGTGACAGTTCTCACAGTAGAAGTGAGTGTGGAGGTCGTCTACCTCACAATTGCAATCATTGCTGCAAACTGCATATTTTAACGATCCTGTACCGTCATCAATGCCATGAATCAGATGATGGGCTAAAAAAAGGGTTATGGTGCGGTAGATGGTTGATTTGTCTACCGTATCCAATTCGTTTTCCAAATCCAACAGTGAAAATGCTTCTTTGTGCTGCATCATGGTTTTTAGAATAAGCAGACGTATGGCTGTCGGTTTGATTTCCCGCTGTTCCAGTTTTTTTAAATAGATTGTTTCATTCATAGGTCAAATCATTTTATTCTTTCCATTTCTGTATTCTCATTGCATTAAAAATGGCGAGTAAAGCTACACCTACATCTGCAAATATGGCTTCCCACATAGTGGCCATTCCGCCGGCTCCCAATAGCAATACTAACAATTTCACTCCGAATGCCATTGATATATTTTGCCATACGATGCGATGGGTCTGTTTCCCTATTTTTATAGCTTCCGCCACTTTACTGGGTTGGTCTGTTTGTATCACTACATCCGCAGTTTCTATAGCAGCGTCACATCCTAGGCCACCCATGGCAATCCCAACATCGCTGAGTGCCAGTACGGGAGTATCATTGATACCGTCTCCTACAAAAGCTACACGATTTTCAGAATTTGCTTTTAATTGTTCTAAATGTGCTACCTTACCTTCGGGTAGCAAATCGCCGAAAGCCTGTGTGACACCTATCTTTTCGGCTAAATTAGAAACAATTGTCTGTTTGTCTCCCGATAATATTTGAATATTATTAATATTTAAGTCTTTCAGTTCGCGGATGGCTTGTACAGCATCTGGTTTTGGTGTATCCGCCAATGAAAGATATCCCAAATATTTGTTTTCCATTGCACATAACACGATTGTTTCTGTCATGTCGCTGATTTCATAGGGAAAAGAGATGCCGTATTTTGATAATAACCGTGCATTTCCTACATATACTTCTTTACCGTTTGTTACGGCTTTTATTCCATATCCGGCAAATTCGGTTATTTTCAGTGACGAGTTAAGGGATATACTTTGTTCTTCTGCATATTTGACAATGGCTTTTGCGATAGGATGATTGCTGAAACTCTCTATAGAGGCGATAAGTTGAAGCAGTTCTTTTTGCGAAACACCTTCGGCTGCCGATATTGCCTGGACACTGAATACACCTTGGGTGAGTGTTCCGGTTTTATCGAATACTACGGTGTTTATTTGGGTTATGGCATCTAGATAATTACCCCCTTTGAAAAGAATCCCTTTGTGAGATGCGGCACCAATACCTCCAAAGTATCCTAATGGAATGCTGACCACTAATGCGCAAGGACATGATATGACTAGGAATACTAAAGCCCGATAGAACCAATCATCAAAAACAAAAATGAATTCAGGTTTTATCAGAGAGTATAAATAGGGGAGTATGACAACTAGTATTGCCAGTCCTGTCACTATCGGTGTATAAATTCGTGCAAAACGGCGGATAAATAATTCGGCAGGGGCTTTTCTTTCTGCTGCATCTTGTACTAAAGTGAGGATACGTGCTAACGTACTTTGATCATACGGTTTGTTTACTTTGATCCGTACCACTTTATCTGAAGCGATCATTCCTGCTAAAACTTCTTCTTGTTTATATAGAGTCCGGGGAACACTTTCTCCGGTTAGGGCGGCCGTATTAAATGAAGCGGAATCTTCCAGTAAAAATCCGTCTAGAGGTACTTTTTCTCCAACTTTTACTTCAATGGTTTCTCCTGGCTGTACTTTTTCCGGTACTGTTATTTTATATGTGTTGTTATATATTACAGTGGCTGTTTCGGGACGTACATCCAATAATGCTTTGATGTCGCTGCGTGCTTTGTGTACAGCTTTGTGTTGGAACCATTCACCTATGAGATAGAACAGAATAACGGCAATACCTTCCCAGTATTCTCCTAGATAGAATGCTCCTGATACAGCTATTCCCATTAAAGTGAATTCATTGAAAACTGATTCTAATTTTATTTTTTTCATTGTTTCTTTTTATTTATGACAACAAAGATAGCGGAAAGAAGATGCAACTAAATTGCAAATTATATTGTACCTTTACATCGGGTAATTTTTTATATACATGAAAAAACGATATTGGGCTTTTTTGATAGGAAGCTGGTGTTTGTCTGTAGGAATGCAGGCAGCTAAGGTGGATACTTTGTCGGTACATAGCGATGCAATGAATAAAGAGGTTCAGGTAATTACCATCTGTCCGGATAAAGCCATGGCAGGTGAAAAATGTCCCGTACTTTATCTGCTTCACGGATATGGGGGCAATGCGGGAACATGGCTCGGGATAAAACCGGAATTACCTCGGATAGCTGATGAGGAAGGAATCATTTTTGTTTGTCCGGACGGGAAGAACAGTTGGTATTGGGACAGCCCTTTGAACAAGGAGTACCGTTATGAAACATTCGTGTCAAAAGAATTGGTGAACTATATTGATAAGAATTTTACTACGAAAGCGGAGAGAGGGGGACGTGCTGTCACCGGGTTAAGTATGGGTGGTCATGGAAGTTTATGGTTATCCATCCGTCATAAAGATGTCTTTGGAGGAGGAGGTAGTATGAGTGGAGGTTTAGATATCCGTCCGTTTCCCAATAATTGGGAGATGAAGAAGCAATTAGGTGAAGAAGCGAGCAACAAGCAGAGATGGGACGAACATACGGTAATTAATCAGTTGGATAAGATAAAGAATGGTGATTTGGCTGTTATAATAGATTGCGGTTGTGATGATTTTTTTCTGGAAGTGAATAAGGCTGTACACGAAAAACTGTTGAAGAAGAAAATAAATCATGACTTTATCATCCGTCCGGGTGGGCATACAGGCAGGTATTGGAATAATGCCATAGACTATCAAATACTATTTTTCAGTAAGTTCTTTAATAAATCGAAATAATAAAATGGATAAGATTGTTTTTATCACAGGAGCTTCCAGCGGTATCGGTGCCGGATGCGCTCGCAAGTTTGCTTCACAGGGAGCAAGTTTGATTTTAAATGCCCGTAACGTAAATAAACTGAGTGCATTGAAAGAAGAATTAGAAAAGCAATATGGTGCGAAAATATATTTGCTTCCTTTTGACGTGCGCGACCGTAAAGCGGCAACGTCTGCTTTGGAAGCATTGCCCAAGGAATGGCAATCCATTGATATATTGGTGAATAATGCTGGGTTGGTTATCGGTACGGATAAAGAACAGGAAGGCAGTCTGGATGAGTGGGATATTGTCATAGATACTAATATTAAGGCTTTGCTGGCAATGACACGCCTGATCGTACCGGGAATGGTGGAACGTAAACGAGGACATATTATTAATATTGGTTCTATTGCCGGAGATGCTGCTTATCCGGGAGGTAGTGTGTATTGTGCTACAAAGGCTGCTGTGAAAGCTTTATCGGATGGACTGCGTATAGATTTAGTTGATACTCCATTGAGAGTGACTAATATCAAACCGGGGCTGGTGGAAACAAATTTTTCAGTTGTTCGTTTCCGGGGAGATAAGGAAAAGGCGGATAATGTATATAAAGGCATTCGTCCATTGACGGGAGATGATATTGCGGAAACGGTTTATTTTGCAGCTTCCGTACCGGAATATATGCAGATTGCAGAAATGTTGGTTATGCCTACTAATCAAGCTACAGGGACAATTGTTTCACGTAAATAAAAGAGGTGGACAGAGATATAAATAAAGGCGGCCCTTTAATAAAAGCCGCCTTTATTCTTACTTTCTCATTTTACCTTCTTACCTTAAAAAAACAATTATAATTCAATAATCAATGATTGACGTGCACCGACTGTCATATTTTTGGTAAGGTCAATTTTTTTGCCACTGATAAGTTCTTTACCGCTTTTTGAATCATTTGTCATTATGCGGTAGTGGTCATTTGCCACCACTTGTTCGGCATCGGTGCTGTTTAGGACAATGAGTTCAGTTTTCCCAGAATTAGTACGTGCGTACATATATATTCCGTGTTGGGGAATATGGTACTTAACTGTT
>ENA-OPZZ01000743-OPZZ01000743.1-human-gut-metagenome-genome-assembly--contig:-NODE-743-length-23869-cov-18.871157_pt1 | contig 23869 bp, 23 predicted proteins | sample MGYA00242487_ERZ504511 | MGnify/ENA primary metagenome ERZ504511 (study PRJEB26092, sample SAMD00036241) | human gut metagenome | host: Homo sapiens | study: EMG produced TPA metagenomics assembly of... | reverse complement strand
CCAGTCTGCCGGGGAATTTAAGTTCCCCAGCGCTTCCTCATAAAGCTGCTTGGAACATACCCTGTCGCCGGTGTAGTCCTCCAAATAGGCGTAGATCATGCCGGCCTGTGTGTCTTCCTGCATAAAGTCCTGCTGGTGGGCGTTCAGGTATCGGTTCATTTCCATGCTGAATGACAGCTTATACTTCCCACTGCGATAAACCGTCATGGCTTCCGCCCACATCTGTTCGATATACGCCCTCGCCGCCGCTTCATCGTCCAGTATGTGAACCTCCGCCCGTTCCGGGTACACCGTCACGGGGAGAAAGCGCCGGTTGCCGGTGCGGTCACGGGGCAAAAAGTCCTGCCGGTTGGTCGTCCCTCCAAATACACATTGCCGCAGCCGGTCTGCCGGATGTGTCTCATACGGCACTTTGTAGGTTTCTTTCTGGCGGCTTAAGAATGACTTGATTTCCTCAATACTCTTGGCGTTGGCTGTGGCAATCATCTCCGACATCTCGATAATCCAATGCCCTTGCAGCTTGCGGTACACATTTTCATCGTCCAGCTTTTTCAAATCGTCTGAAAACCATTCGTCCCTGCCTGCCAGCAGCCGGAAAAAGGTAGATTTCCCGGCTCCCTGACCACCAACCAGACAGAGCATGACCTCAAACTTGCTCCCCGGTCTGAATACCCGCCGGATGGCTCCCATCAGGAACAGTTTCAAGGCTTCATAGGTGTATTCGTCCGTATCGGCTCCCAGAAAGTGATGCAGGGCGTAACGGATGCGCTCTGTGCCGTCCCATTGCAGGCTGTTCAGGTAATCCCTGACTGGATGGTAGCGGTTTTCATTGGCAACAATCTTGATGGCGCTCTGCACCTTTTTCTCGCTGGTAAGCCCGTAATTTTCTTCCAGATACAAAAGCAGGTAGTTCATGTCCATGTCGGTCAGCGTGGTACTGGTGCGCTCCCAGCCCAGCGGCTTCACAATGTCAATCTGCTCCGTCAAAAGGTTCAGGCGCAGCGCCCCGCGAAACAGAGGGTCACGCTGGAACACCGTCAGGCAGTTTCGGATGCTGTTCTTCACGCCGCCTTTCTGCGTCCCCTCTAATGTTTCCCGGATTTCTGCCGGTGTCTGCGCCGGTTCCATTGTGTCCATCGTCCTTTTGACCGCTTCCTGCGTTTCCGGCGGCAAGCTCTGAAATTCGCTGTTCAAGCCGCAACACCTCCTTTCCCTGTGCGGCGATCAATGCCGCTTTTTCTTCTATTTCTCCGTATAACAAAATATCCAAAAGGTATTCTGTGTAGCTTATCCTCTGCAACGCTTCCACAAAAAGAGGATGCCAGATGGCATCCTGCGGCTGTGGGGCGTGTGCTGTTTTCCAATGCTCCAGCAGGCGCAGATAATCGCATAGCACCCGGAAACAATACCGTTCCGTTTCCTGAAATCTCTGCTCCGCTGATTTTTGTCGGGGCTGTGACCTGTTGTGACGCTTCCTATCTGGCGGCGCATTGCCGGATTTCTCATAGGAAACGCCGAAGTCCTCCGCAAGCCTGACCGCAGCTTCCCGTTTCCCCAATCCATGCAGCAAAGCGGCAAAGTCGATCACATCCCCGGAAGCCCCGCAGCCGAAGCAGTAAAAGCGGCTGTCCACTTTCATGCTGGGCGTGCGGTCATTGTGGAATGGACAGCAGACCATGCCGTTTCTCCCCACCCGGATTCCATAGAATGAAGCAGCCTGCCGGGTGGTAACAGACTGTTTCACCGCTTCAAATACATTCAAATGCTCCCTCCATAAAAATACTGGTAGCGGTAAAGCTGCCGGTTATATCATAGCTCCATCTCATGTTTCTTTCTCTGTACTGCCTGTGGCTGCTCCCTCCGGCGCAGTGCGGTATCTACGGCGTTCTGCACCTGCCGTAGCCGTATGACTTCCTCCCGGAGTGGCTTGTGCTGCGGAGACAGTTCGGCATACTCTGTTTTTAACTGTGCGTATTCCTGTTTCCATGCTTTCAGGGCAATGGGTTTTCCGTCCAGTTTTTCTTTCAAAATACGGCGGGCGGCATAAAACAGCCGTAACTCCGCATCGTGGGATGTTTCAAATTTCTCCCTCTGTTTCTTAAACTTGATATTGTTCAATTCCGTATGAACAGGTTTTAGCCGCTGGTAATTCTCGCCCTCCCGTATCAATTCCTGCAATTCCTTTATCCGGGCAGATTTCTTTTTCATGGAGTCGCTTAACGCTTCAAATTCTTCGTTGACAGAGGAAAGACGCTCCTGCAAATCCTCTAATGTGAGCAGCTTGTTTTCCGTCAGATAATTGACGGCTTCGGCAAACTGCTTTAAGTTTCCGGTTCTGGCTTTATTGCTCCATGCCCCTGCGTTGCGCTGGTTGTAATAAGCGATCAACAGGTCGGCAAGGCTCGGTGTCTGCGGTTTGGAAAGTTCTTCTTTTACCTCTGCCATCCAGACAAACAGGGCTTTGATCTTCTTCCTCACATCCTGCATGAGCCGGTTGGTGGCTTTAATCCAGCGGTTCAGTTCCCCTTTCTCGGTGCGGATGCCCTTTGCTTCCATCTGCCGGACATTAGCTCCCTCGTGGACAGTAGGTATCAGGTCAAGCCCCTGCCGCACATAGGAACGGTGGTCGATACGCACATCCAGCCCTTTTTCCTCAAATTTTGTATTAACGGCAGCCGCCCACTGCTCCCGCCAGTGTTCCAGCGTTTCCGGCTCATGCCAGTCTGTTGTATGGACAGCGTTAAACATATAATCGCCGTTTTTATCCCGGATTCGGTTTCCATCTTCATCAAGAAGATATTCCCGACGCTGTTTTTGTCCCCATGTGCCATCCGGGTTCAAAGGGCGCATGGTTGTCATCACATGAAAATGCGGGTTAGGGATGCCGCCGTCCTCTTTCTCCGGGCTGTGAAAAGCAAGGTCGGCAATCATGCCTTTTGTCACAAACTGCTCCTGTACGAACTTCCTCGCCAGCTCCATGTTTTCTTCCAGCGTCAATTCATTCTGCATGGCAATATCAAAGGAATAGGCAAGCTGTGCTTTTGGATGTTTCTCGCAGTTCTCCACAGCATTCCAGAGGGTCGCCCGGTCAAGATATATTTCCGGCGCATGGGGCGGCAGCATGATTTCCGAAGCGATCACGCCGCCCTTTTTGGTGTAGTCGCTGACTTCTCCATAGTAGCTGCTGTAAAGACGCTCCCCGGCTCGATAGGCTGCGCTGGCAATGGCGCTCTGACCGGCGCTGCGCTTGATCTGTGCGATTGAAAAATGATAAAGTGCTATCCTTAGTCACCGCCTTTCTCCTGCCCGGAAATACGGGCGTGGTTCTCTGTGGCAGACCGGATGAAATGCTCCGCCTGCGGCAGATTCAAAATGCTTTCCATGAGGGAATAAAATTCCGCTTCGGATAGCTCCTTTGTCTGTGGTGCAATGCTCTCAATAGCTGCCCCACGGGTAATCAGCCGGTGCGTCCTCTGTTTCCGGGAACCGCTTTCCAGATACGCCTGCCGGTTTTTCAAACGCTGCATTTTCCGTTTTTCCTGTTCCAGCAGGACAGTGGTTTTTTCATATTCCTGCTTCAACTGTTCCAAAGATTTTTCCATGTTCTCACATCCTTTGCTGATAAGATAAAGAAAGACCATCCGCAGACAGTCCGTGTGTCAGTGCTTCTATAAAACCCGATGAAAAGGGAAAACCGCAGAGCGGATTTCTCTTTGCGGCGGGTACACAGGGGATAGCCGCTTTAGCGGCGCAAGGGGGTGTAGCCACCTTGTCGGAGCGAAGCGAACGCAGACCTCGGATTGCTGATTTTATCAGCGGCAGAGGTAAGCTCCGCAGGACGCACGATACATGGTCTTTAGACTATGTATAGAAGTGCGCCCTTAGTTCCTAAGGGATTTTGCCGTTTCCGGCAGTCTTGTCCTTTTTCTTGGAACGCTTGGAAAGATACTTCGGGCAGTCAACCACAACCGCCCGGAAGCTCTGTTTACATTCGTGCTGGCATTTCCGGCACAGTTCGTTGTAAGTGATACGGCTGCGGTCATTTAAGAAGAAAGACCATTCCAACCGCCGCTTGTTACTCATTCTTGCCATAACCGGCTCCTTTCTCCGTTTCTATCTGATGTACGCAGATAGGCTGTTTTGATGTAGCGTCTCGGTATCATTTTTAAGTTTTTTTCCCTCTGTATGCCCCTTTGGAAAGTGCGGCAGTATTGCAAGTCAGGGAATGATACCTCACGCTTATTTGTCGCTTCCCGGTACGGTTTCGGAGCCTTTTGCCATCCATTCAAAGAAAGCAATTTTGCTGACCTTGATAAGTCTGCCCCTGCGGAACGCTGGAAAGCCGGGTGTGTGTACCAGCTCATAGGCGCTCGCTCTTGAAATTCCCATAATCCGCTGAATGTCCGCCACATCCAGAACCAGCGGTAAATCCTCGTAGCTGTTCAATCTCTTTTTATCGTTCATTCTGTTCCTCCCATAAATCAAATAGGTTAAAATGCTTCCTGTTGCCGTTCTCCCCAAAAGCCGTTTTCCTGCCCCATTCCTGCGGTGTTTCCCTGCATTGGTGCGCCGAATGCGTCACTTCTCCTGCCGGTCATATCCCTTTTGGACGGTCATTCACTTGTCAAGGTACTGTGCGGTACGAAATTACCAACCGCAATCATCATAGCGTACTATCCTTGACAAAACAATGATTCTGCGATACCATGAGTGTAACGGATATAACTGAATTATATAATTACCATAAACAAAGGCAGGGGATAGGGATGGAGAATCAGTTTATACGGCATGAGCCATGTTTTGAGAGGATTTTGTTTGTCCTGACGCTGGACAGGAAGAAAATGAAAGAGCGGATTTTGATTGGGGAAGAACAGCAGATCCGCTTCCGTCTGAACGGGAGCCAAAACGCAGAGGTGCTTTGTGATATGACACGCCCACTGGGAACTTTTTTGATAAACTTTGAGCGTGACACGGACAGAGACTGGAACTTATACGGGCTTTCTCCGCTGCGGCAAGCTCTCCACTCCAACCGATGGAAACAGCCGGAGCTGGAGCAGGCGGCAAGCGAATTTCTTTGGGAGAAATATCTTAGCAACGACCCTCTGAAAATGTATGTGGCGTTCCGTATCTGGAACAGCTATCTGCTTGCCAGAGAACCCCGTGACCGTAACGCTGCCTGTGACCGCTTCATGGATAAAATGAGCAGACTGACCGGGGTATTCCAAAACGAAACCATGAGCTTTGACAGGGAGACAGGAAAACCGAAACAATTTCAAGCTGGCAGCCTTTATTTCAAAGGCGCACCGTCAGAAGATACCCGGCTTGACCTCTGGTTCCCGGACAACCGGCGCACAGAAGAATGTGTGTCTGCCTATGCGTCCCTCTACCCGTTGATTACCTATTATCTGAACAGGCTGAATGACTGGGGGCTTTGCTTCCGGCGGTGCAAGGTCTGTGGAAAATATTTTCTGGCAAAGAGCCAGCGGTATGAGCTGTGCAGCGACAAGTGCCGAAAAGCACAGGCGCTTCAAAACAAGCGGGAATTTGACGAGAGGTCAAGAGAAAATAACTATGACCTGCTTTATAAAAATGAATGCCAGAACTGGCGCAACAAAATAAACCGGGTAAAAAATACCGCAGGCTTTCCGGCTGACCGTCTGGAAAAAATACAGGCTGCCTTTTCCGACTTTAAGAAAGAAGCCTTGCAGAGAAAAAAGGCTGTAAAAACAGGAACAGCCAGCCCGAAAGAATTTACGGACTGGCTGTATCTGCAAAGTAATGTAATTGTGGAACTGACAGAATACTAAATTTTTTTCTCGTTGTGAGGTTTCTGTGACATTTGCCTGATGGCAGTATCGAAATTGCAGTAATTACTCATGCAAAATGCTTCTTCGTTTTATACACTATACCTATATGGTGGAGCACCAAATGAAAGGAGCAAAAAATATGTCTGAGATTCAAAATGCGATTGAAGTAAAGAACTTAAAAAAAGGTTTTGGTGGCAGAGTTTTGTTTGAGAATTTTAGCCTGAATGTAAAAGCAAATACAATCCATGCGATTATTGGCCCGAACGGTTCTGGAAAGACAACACTGCTACGCTTGATTACAGGGGTATACCAGCCAAATGCAGGGACAATCAACATTGCAGGGAAATATGCAATGCAGCTTGAAAATGACTATCTGTATGAAGAACAGACTGGTCTTGAAAATTTGAAAATTTTTGGGAAATACTTTGGATTTGAAATAAATGATCGTTCAGACGGCTATTGTACGCAATTAGGATTGACCGAGCATTTAGGAAAGCGTGTTAGCACTTATTCTAAAGGAATGAAAAGAAAACTGTCCCTTTTGATTGTGATTATGATGGGACGGGATATTCTGCTCATGGATGAACCAACATCGGGTGTAGACCCCATATCCAGAGTAGAAATCCGTAGTTTGATAGAGGCTCTAAAAGCTGACGGAAAAACGGTTATTATCACTTCACATGACCTTAGCGAGATTGAAAAGTGCGCTGATGATGTATCTATGATTAAAAATGCCAGATTGCTGTTTGATAAGGGTATTCAAGAAATGCAAGGACAATCATTGGAAGAAATCTTTATTAAGGAGGGCAATCGGCATGAGTAACATGGGAAAAGGCGCAGGCTACTATCTTACCAGAAGTAAAAGCCTCCTAATTGATACTGCGATTGTTGCCATTCTGGCGATTTTTATGAGCTTTGCAATGCAGATGGACACCTTGCAGTCTAAGGGAGAAGATTATTTAGTCCTAATGCTCTATGCGGTTATTTTTGGTCTTACCTCCCTGCAATCCGGTGCTATGATTGTAGATTTGACAGCAAAGGATAAGTTAAGCCGGAGAATTGAATTTTTTGCAGCTTCTGGAATTGCAGTAAAAGAGATTATAAAACAGTATTCGATACAGATTTTCCGCTTTTCTGGTATTATCCCGTTCTTTGTTTTTATGAGTTGCTATTACTTTACCGACTGGACAATGAGCTTTGGGCGGATCGTATGCGTTTATCTTAGTATTCTTGTACTTAGTTTTTGTGAGATTGTCGCTTTGAATATCATTGTACTGGATGTGAAACGAGTAAAACTGTTCAAAAATGTTCTGTTCTTTGGTAATTTTGCACTGGTTTATTTGATTGCGATGTCGGCAGAACAGATTACAGAGTTTGTGAATCAACATCATATAGGAATTGACTATTTGATTATTGTGGTTGATGTTGCACTTTGCATGATGTTTGTACTATTAAGTTTCTTTAAGGCTCGGCACATGAGCAACGAAACAGTTATCAGGAGGGATGGCGAATGGGTTTGATAACCTTAAACCTTAAAAGGGTATTGAACTGGAATTTTATATTTATGAGTGCGGTAGCAGCTATCTTCGGCATGATCTTTCTGATGAACTTTGGGGATATTTCAGAGAACATTGTATTTGGTGTTGATATAAAGTATTTTATGCTTGATGGATACCTGTGCTTATTTATCTTTTTTGCCGGAGAAATAAGCAAGGATATGTTGCAGCAAGAAAAAATCACAAAGAGAATAGAATGGAAACTTGCTAATGGTATTAAAATCTCAAGTATTGTTAAGGAGAATCTGCTATCACTATGGATTGGAACGCTGATCCTTTTGTTTCCTCTACTTTTGATGATTTCCATTCGCCTGCCAAACCTTATCTTGTTATTAAGCACCTATTTTCTGATCCTTAGCATATTGTATTCGGCATTTATAAATGTTTTGATTCTCTGGATTAGAAATATGAACTGGTTTAAGAGTATTCCTATCTTTGCAACACTGCTTCATATTTTGCTGGTTGTCTTAAAATGTGGGATATTTATGAAAACGAATAATGTGTGGGTGTTGCTACTATTTTCTCCAGTGAGTATAATAGTTTTGACTGCGTGTGGTTTATGTCTGATGACTAAAGAACGGATCGTATCATCATATTACTAACATAATGAATTTTAGCTGAAAGGAGGGGGGTCTATGCAGGATAAACGCTTCTATCCGTATCTGTTTCTTCATGCGGGTATTGTGACTTTATGGGTTATATTGGATAGAATACATAAAGGGATTGCGAATGATGGAGTCATCAACTTATTGTCGATTGCCGTCTTGCTTTGTTATTTCAATCTGCTCTATCTTCATGTAATGACATCACGGCGAGAAGCAACAATATCCGAATGTGGCTGGAACCTGCTTTCTGTTTCCTTTATTGCGGCGCTGATGTATGATGGATTTTCCACCTTATACACGGGTGCATTTCTGGTTTTTGCATTGATTATCGGAATAATGCTGGTAAGAACTGACGCAAGCCGGGGAAAAATGGTTCGCTTGCTGTTTGGAATTGCGTCTATCATACTGTCGTTTTTCAATTTCCGAATTCTACCTGCGATAACTATGTTAATTGGAATGTTCGTGGGAATTTTCCTTGATTATAAATATATAAATTTGAAACAGGTTAATATTCTTCCGATTGCCCAGAGGAAAGCAAGATATGTCCTTGTTTTCATGATTCCTTTGCTTACAATCGTACTTTATTGCTTTGATTTGTCCACCCTGCAAGTCAATGTATTTTTTCAGCTTATAATGCTTTTATTTGAGGCTTTTGCTGTCATTCATCTTGGCGACATGGAGGCCCGTTACAAGGAGTTGACAAAGTATTATGAATTAACGAACTATATTGCAAATGAGAGGGAAGATTTCTCAAGACTGCTTCATAACGATGTGCTTCAAGATATTGGAGGTGCCAAAAATCTTCTGTCGCTTCGCTCACCAGCTATTGATGAAACAAAAAGGATCTTATCTGATTTGGAACTGCGAATAAGAAATATGATGAATTTCTATTCGTCTAATATCTTTTCGGGGTATGCTTCATGGGAACATATTGAATATATGCTTGACGCCATTAAGAAGCTGTACCCAAAGAAAAATATATTTATAGATTTTACCATTGACAGCGAAGCAAGGATTGCTTTGAAAAAAGATAACAGTTTGGAACAGACTATGCAGATAATCAAAGAGCTTGTCAACAATGTTTATAAACACGCTGCCGCTTCTTTTATCCATTTGGAAATCGCGTTAAATGAAGAAAGTAAACTCGTAATTACCTGTCAAAATGACGGCGCGAAATCGAATGACATTGAAAACATTCTTTCTTCTAAAGGTGGTATGCTGTTCTTAACGGTGTTGATAAATGGGAATGGCGGTAACATTCAGTATTTAGAGAAAGATGGTATTTTAACTGCAACGGCAGTTTTGGGGAGAAAAAATGAAGATATTACTATTTGATGATCACAGGATATTTGGAGAGAGTTTAAGCAAACTTCTGGAAGATTGGGATGAAATCTCTATCTGTCGCTATGTAAGTAATGAAACAGAGTTTTGGAATATTCTTTCCGTAGACGAATGGGACATTGTATTACTTGATGTCAACCTAAGAGAGCAGTCAAAAAGTTCTGGCATTGATCTGATAGAAACGATATATAGTAAAAAGCCAAAAATAAAGGTGGTTATGCTATCCTCTTATGATATGCCAGTTTATAGACAGGAGGCACTTAAAAAAGGCGCCGTAAGTTATATTGATAAGTCTGCTTCTGCTGACGAGTTGGTAAAAAAACTCACAGCTATTAGTAAAGGTCACAAGTCCACTACGCCCCCTTTATTAGATCCCCTGACAGATCGTGAAGCGGAAATTATTAAGGCGATTGGAACAGGGAAAACAAAGCATGAAATAGCGCAAGAACTGTATATCAGTGAACGGACACTTTACAACCATATCCAAAGCATCTATGATAAGCTGGGGGCTAAAAATGCTATCGAAGCCTATAACAAGGCTATTGCACTTGGATATATCACACCCTTAATATGAGTTTAGGCAATAAGAGGGACAGATATATCAGAACACAAGTGACAAGTATGCACATTATGTAAGCAGATAGCAAAAACAAGTATCATTGAACGACTTCATCAAAACAATAAAGAAAAGCCGGGAGCAAAATTAAGCCTGCTTCCAGCTTTTTTGTATTTGTTATTGTATGTGGTTGACTAAGGAATATTGTTTAAGCGTGAGTTTGTGATATTGGGTGTGGTATCTTTAACTATGGGAAACTCCTGTTTCGTATTTTGAAAGTGTCTGTCTACTTACACCAATCTTTTCAGCCAGTTCATCCTGCGAAAAGCCATGCATTTTACGTGCGGATACAAGATTATCTTTAAACATGTTTTCCCTCCTTTTTCAGACCCAATACACACCAGCGGATAATCGGTATCCTGCTGATGATTTCGTATAAAAGCAATGCACCTGCAAATGCACTGATTCCCACGACTATATATACAATCCCTGCCGGAAGTTCTGAGGCAAAACACCTCAAATAATAAGCTACACAAGCTAATGGAAGATAATGAAAAACATAAATTCCCCAGGATTTTTTTGACATCCATCTTGATACTTTGTTTTCCAAGTTTCCATATTTTTTCATAAATGTCAAAATTGCAAGAATTGAAAACCAACAATAAATACAGGCAGACATATTATTAAGTACAGGCTCTACCGCATAGTTTTCACCATAATAATATATCGTGTAGAATATTCCTGTTGCACCGGCTGCGATCAGAAAAATCGCCCACCATTTACTTAAGCACTCAACAACCGTATCATGCGAAAAAATGAAATAACCTGTAAAAAAACAGAACCCGTAAATTCCAAACCGGTACACAGTTACTATCGGCGTATTAAGAACTTGTGCGAATCCATATACACAGACAGTTAACAAAATCAGCAACCAGACTGGTGTTTTTTCTCCTCTTTTCCAGATACGATCCCTTTCAAATTTTCTCACTAGTAACAGAAGCATCGAAAAAATCCATAACACTTGTATATACCACAGAACACCGATTCCTGATATAGCCATGACCACATACCGAACTATTCCCGGAACTGATTCAAAACTTTCAAAAGCACCGCTGATTTTCATATTATAATATCCCAGTATCCATTGAAATACAAAAAGTCCAATAGTGGAAGGAACCAACAGCTTGCGTGTTTTATCTCGAATACATTCTTTTAAATTATGCTTTTCCAGATAATATCTGACTGTCATACCAGACACCGTAAATAACAATGCCATCATCCATGGATATACGAGATATTGGAAAGCATCCTGCAGCTGTTCTTCTTTAAACGGACCGATTACTCCAAACGGTTGGACACCATTGTACATATAAATCACATGATAAATAACAACAATACAAACCGTAATCCAGCGAATATTATCCAGATATATTCTTCTTGTGTTATCCATACTTTTCCCATCTTTGCAATTATTTTTAACATATTTTACCATGAAAAATGTGGTCTTACGACCAACTCCCCTTAACATTTTCTGCTGAATTTTGTTAAAAATCGTTGCATTATGCTATACCTTCGTTTACGACTCATTTTCATAATGTCTGTATAGCGCTCCCTTAGTCATTCCAAGAGTTCCTGCAATCCGACTCACAGATACAGCTTCATATCCTTGTAAACACAATAGATTTGACTGATGGGGTACTCTATAACTGTGATATGCATAATTTCTATGCTACCATAGACCTTGTTAAATTTGTTCTATGAGCATACCGTTTGCGGTATAAAATCCATTCTTTGCGCTTATTATACTTTTACAAACTAAAAATATCCCTCAGGGCTTCAAACCCTGAGGGGCATCTCCATTCAACTTAAAGACACTACTTTTATTTACATCGCCCTCTTCGTGATTCTTTTTGTTTTTCCGGAGATGATAGGGTTCGATTCCAAACAGGACATCGATATACGGAAGACACAGTGTACAGAAATCTCTGTTTCGTCATCAATACTCCAGGTAAGCCCCCTTCATCGGACTTGCTGCATGCTGACTGAAAAGTCTCAGCACACCTTTTTTATATTTTACTTCTACCGGTTTCCAGTTTTTCCGTCTTTCGGCAAGAATCTGGTCAATTTCCTCCATCGACTTACGCTCTCCTGCAACTCCGATGATATTCAGTTTTCTTTCCATAACATCAATTTCAATCAGATCACCTTCTTCTACAAGTGCGATCGGACCGCCGTCAACCGCCTCAGGACTGCAATGACCGATAACCGGACCTGTGGATGCGCCGGAAAAACGGCCGTCTGTAATCAGCGCAATACTCTTTCCAAGCTCTTTATCACTGCTGATTGCCTCTGATGTATAGAACATCTCCGGCATTCCGCTTCCTTTTGGTCCCTCGTAGCGGATGAAAACGGCGTCTCCCTTCTGAACCTTATGCTTCAGGACAGCATCCAGGCATTCTTCTTCGCTGTCGAACGGTCTGGCACGGAGCACAGCTTTAAACATCTCTTTCGGACATGCCGTATGCTTGATCACGGCTCCTTCCGGTGCAAGATTTCCACGGAGAATGGCAATACTTCCATCGGTTCCGAGCGCCTTCTCATACGGACGGATAATATCTTCTTTTGTGAGTTTTACCTGATACCGTCTGTTGAATTCCTGAAGCCATTTTTCACATTTCTCATAGAATCCGTTCCGCTTCAGCTCTTCCAGATTTTCTCCTAATGTCTTTCCTGTAACAGTCATTACATCCAGATGGAGGTGTTCCTTGATTTCTTCCATGATAGCCGGTACACCGCCTGCATAGTAGAAGCACTCTGCCGGCCAGCGTCCTACAGGACGTACATCCAGAAGATATCTGGCATTTCTGTGCAGTCTGTCAAAGGTATCTCCGGTAATCTCAATACCAAATTCATGTGCAATTGCCGGAAGATGAAGCAGGCAGTTGGTGCTTCCTGAAATTGCCGCATGTACGAGAATTGCATTTTCAAAGCTTTCCATCGTCACAATATCTGAAGGACGCATATGTTCCATCTTTGCCAGTCTTACCGCCTGTCTTCCAGCCTCTCTTGCAAATGCAAGGAGATCCGGGCTGGTTGCCGGCATCAGTGCTGTTCCCGGAAGTGCAAGACCAAGCGCCTCTGCCATGATCTGCATCGTAGAAGCTGTTCCGATAAAAGAACATGCACCGCAGCTCGGGCAGGCATTGCATTTCGCCCAGTCAAGTTTTTCTTCATCAATCTCGCCGCGCTCAAACTTTGCACTGTACATTCCGAGCTGCTCCAGTGTCAGCATTTCCGGACCCGCATTCATGGTTCCACCCGGAACAAACACGGACGGAATATCGACTCTGGCAAGTCCGATCAGATTTCCCGGCACTCCTTTGTCGCAGCTGGAAAGATAGACACCGGCATCAAACGGAGTCGCATTTGCATGAATCTCGATCATATTTGCAATCATTTCACGGCTGGCCAGGCTGTAATTGATTCCGTCTGTTCCCTGGCTTTCGCCGTCACAGATATCGGTGCAGTGATAGCGTGCACCAAATCCGCCTTCCTCTGCAATTCCTTTCCGTACCTCTTCCTCCAGGATATTCAGGTGGCCGCTACCCGGATGACTGTCACCATACGTACTTTCCACTATGACCTGAACCTTTCCCAGATCTTCTTTCGTCCATCCGGTTCCGATGCGCAGCGGATCCAGCTCCGGCGCAAGTTTTCTCATTTTCTGACTTTTTAACTGCATTATCTTTTCCTCCCTGTACCTTTTATGTACTTTCGGAATCTTTCTATACTTTCTTTTGCGGCTGATTTTCCGGCAGTTACAATCATCAGCCGCATTGGATCCGCCGCAAACGTTGCTCCTTCCATTCTTCTGTCTCCTCCTAATTCATCTGATGTTTTTTCATATTACACACCAGCATTTCCTGCTATTTTCTTGTGTTACACGAATATCTTTTGTTGTTCAGCCTTGAATTCATCCGATGTATTTATCGTATAATCATCTTATTTAAAAATCAATATTGGAATTTTATCTAAAAAAACATTTTTGTTTTTGTGTGTTTTGATACTTTGACTTCGATCTATAAAGATATTATGATAAGAAGTAATAACGGAACAGCTAAGAAACGGAGCAAATCATATGATGACTTTATCACAGGAAGAAAAAGGTCTTCCGCAAAAAATATCAGATGACATCATCGCGCTTATTTTAGAGGAAAATTTGAAGCCGGGAGACAAACTCCCCAATGAAACCATTCTCTCGCAGTGCCTGGATGTGGGAAGAAGTTCTCTCCGGGAAGCCATGAAGCTTCTGGCCTCCCGAAACATTGTCACCATCCGCCAGGGATCCGGAACCTATATCGCCGCGTCTCCTGGTATGGTAGAAGATCCCCTTGGATTTATTTTCATTGACAATAAACAGAAGCTGGTTCAGGATCTTCTGGAGATTCGTTTTCTGCTCGAACCTTCGATTGCTGCCATGGCTGCCACACGCGCAGATGAAAAAGACATCAAAAAAATCACTGCACTCTGCGATGAAGTAGAAACGCTCTTAAAAAATCATGAAGATCACACACAAAAAGATATTGATTTTCACACAGCTATCGCTTTAAGCAGCAAAAACGTTGTTGTACCAAGGCTGATACCTGTGATCAACAGTTCCATTCCTCTGTTTGTGGAGACAACCGGGGGAATCCTTCGCAGGGAAACCATAGAAAGCCACCGTGAAATTGCCGATGCGATTGCCTGCCGCGATCCGCTCCGCGCACAGGATGCCATGTATCTCCATCTTGTCTATAACCGCAAATGGATCTGCAGCCTCTCGCAGAAGCAATGAATTATACAAAAAGCCCGGGCACTTGGCTCCGGGCTTTTTTCGTTTAAACAAGCAAGCACAAAATACGGAAAGGTGTAAATATCATCACCATAACGAATTCCGAAGCACAACAACTCCGAAAATCAGCAATACCACTCCCGGGATAAAAAAGAGGACACCCCCAAGTACCGGTTTTTGCGGCTGATATTCTGTGATATTTTTGGGATTGGACGGTTCATAATAGCCGGTACGCTGCATGCCGGGCTTTTGCACGGTGTCAGATCCATGACGGCTCGTATAGTGATAGACCTCTCCGTTTACTGTGTACTCATAGGTCGGCAGATAACAAATATCCGTGACCAGTTCCTGATTGCCGTCACCCTTGTCTTCCCATCGCTGGGTTTCTGATTTCGTCTGTTTGATCAGTGTCATAGTTGTGGTGGCTGTGTACTTTTGGCTGTCATCCTCATAGTCGGCATAAACCTTTTTCCGATGCCGGGTTCCCAGCCAAAACAGAAGTATTGCTCCCAAAAGTAACCCAATTGCCAGACCCATACATTTCCCCCTTCCTGTCTGCTTTCTTTTGTAAGTATTGATTTATAATAACTATTCAGCAGCCACTGTCCCGCGAGGTGTTTTGACATGAATATGTCAAAATCCCGAGACATACAAGCCATAATGCCATCACCGGTTTCTTCTGTTTTTATTATAACAGAACCCTTCTTTCCGCACTACTATATTATTCATCTGTGCAAAAAGATTGTTACTGGTTACTGTTCACTCCGTTCTCAGCAACACGCCTTGCAGAATATCACCAGTGAACAGCAACAAAGGATTCCATAAAAATAATTTCATGTAAACTATGAGAAACACATTGCGCATCCTCGCGGAGCGTTTTTTACTTTACAGGAAAGCAATTTCCTGTAGAGTAAAAAAGCTTCCCGGGAAAATCCCGGGAAGCTTTCTGCATTTATATTTTTTATTCTATTTCTTCCGGCTCCATGCTCAGCACGTGCTCTTCACCTTTTTCAGTGATATCATATTTCTTTTTGTACTCGCTGAAGTATGTGTAATATTCGAAACTGTCCGTCGGATAGATCTTACTGTCGCGGATATGCATATCCGGGTCTTGTTCGCCACTCTTCATCAGGGCTACCATGGCACTTGCACAATGGGATGCAATTCGTCCGAAGCTATTCAGGATATCGTTAAATACAGTTCCCTCTTCCAGCCCGCAATTGCCATTGCTCAGTCGTTCCACATGGTGCATCTTCAACTCGTCACACAGATGTGTGATGACCACACCGAGAGGAGCCACCCTCTGTGCTGCCTCTTTATCATCATTCAGAAAAGCGTTGCAGGTAATGTTGATTTCTTCGCGTACCGCTTCCATAACGATATTCAGCTCATTCCATGCTGCCGGTGAAAAGTCTGTGTGATTGTCATGCATCTCGTTGGACATATGCGCAATATAAGAAGCATGGTCTCCGATACGCTCAAAGTCACCGATCGTGTGCAGATACAGAGATACCTGACGGGTCTGTACCGTGTTCATCTCACGCTTTGTCAGCTGAATCAGATATTCTCCCAGACGGCTTTCATATTTGTCAATCAGATCTTCTTTTCTCTGTACTTTGTCAAACTTATCCTGCTGATATTCATTCAACAGATTCATGGCTCTGTTGACATTCTTGCGAAGTTTCTTTGCCATGCCGTTCATCGCACGGTGACACTGCGCGATTGCCAGTGCCGGATAGTTCAGCAGACGTTCCTCTAACAGATCAAAATCTGCTTCGTCTTCCAGTTCTTCCGCACTGTCTTTTACCAGGATGCATACCAGCTTTTCGAGTTTCGGAATAAACGGGAACAGTACTACTACAGTTGCCACACGGAATACTGTATTTAACAGTGCGATAGATACCGGTGTCATCACCATATCTGTAAAGGTAAAGTGAACAAATGCATTGGCTGTATAAAAGATAACAGACCACATGATCAGTCCGAACAGGTCGTTCAGCAGATAGACCAGTGCGGTTCTCTTTCCATTTTTATTGGCGCCGATCGCAGAGATCAAAACCGGACAGGCCGCACCAACACCGATTCCCAGTACGATAGGGAAAGCACTTGCAAATGTTAAGAGACCGGTAACAGAAAGTGCCTGCAGCACACCAACGGTGGCAGATGCACTCTGTAAAACTGCTGTAAACAGGATACCTACCAGAATACCTGCCAGCGGGTTGGAAAACATCGTCAGCATCTTGATAAAGGTAGGATTTTCACGCAGCGGAGAAACCGCTCCACTCATCATCTGCATACCTGTCATCAAAATGGCAAAACCAAGCATGATATTTCCAATATTCTTATGTACGGAACGTTTGCAGAACATACGGAAAATAATACCAATTACAGCTACAACGGCAGAAATCGTCGCAGTAGAAAAGATACTTGCGATTCCGCCACCGCTTCCTCCAATATAAGAAAGACACAGGATCCAGCCGGTAATACTGGTTCCGATGTTGGCACCCATGATGATACCGATCGCCTGCTTCAGCTTCATCATACCGGAGTTTACAAAACCGATGACCATGACCGTCGTGGCGGATGATGACTGAATCACACTGGTAACACCCGTACCAAGAGCTACTCCTTTCAACGGTGTATTTGTCATTCGATATAAGAAGGCTTCCAGTTTGTTACCTGCCACCATCTTCAGGCCATCGCCCATCAAAGACATTCCAAACAAAAATAATGCTACACCGCATAGCAAAGACAAAATCATTGAAAAAATTGCCATATTTTTCTCCTCTGTTGTCTGACATCCCGGATCTGTTTCCGGAATGGACACATTCTAAATTTGGTTTCTTTTTACTTTTGTTTTACTTCTTATTTTCTTTTTCTTAACATTTCCTTTCTTATTATGCCATGTTGCCGTCATGATTACAATGTTTGATTGTTTTCCGACGTGATTTTTATCATCCCGTCAAAAATGCGCCGTTTTTTTTGTGTAAATTTCAGCAATTTTCCAACTATTTTCTCTATTGACATACTTGTGTGTACCTTTATGTCAATTTCGGCTTTTCTGTTAAATTTTTAACGTCGCAGTATGGCTCTCCGTAGAATGTTTTTTCATTTACGGGAAGAAAACTGGCCGGAAACAAAAAAACGATGTCTCATCCCCTGTTCAGAAGTTATGAAACATCGTCTTACTTTTACAGATACGAACGAATATCCACCGTAAGTTTTTCTTCTATATTAATCAGCCGTTTGGCAATATCCTTTGCCTTTTCGTCAGCCTCTGCATACTGGTTCAGACAGCGGTGCAGCGACTTGATTCCCATATTGCATCCATCCGTCATCAGATCGGCGATCGTTGCGTCGGACTCATCCATCACCAGTTTTCCTTTCGTCTTCATCCAGGACATGCCTTTTGCCATCAGGTTTCGGTTCTTTCCCCTCATCCCCGTTGGCTTCCAGTTTTCCGCCGGATCTCCTCCTGCAGTTTTTCATGTCTATCCCTGCATCCAAGTAACAGCTGCCGGAATTTTTCTTCTTTTACATACGGAAGTACCTCCTGAATCGAAGCAATTCCCATCTGTACACCAGCGTCACACTCCTGTAACAGCCGGATTGTCTCTTCCTGTCCCATCATTTCTGACTGCCTCCTTTTTTTGTTACATGCAGATATAGTATGACGTTTGAAAAAGACTTTTATGCGAATATTTTTGTTTTTCTGAAAGCCTCATGCATGATTGACGTAACACGTTTTGATGTATTTTCAGACTTCCATGATTGCTCTGCTCCAGATTTCCGTCAGTTTTTCCAGAGAATACGCTGCATTGGCAGGGCTTGTGGACGGCAGTTCTTCCATCGGAAGGTTCAGTTCCTTATCCTGATACTTTCTGTAAAGTTTTCCTGCTGTTTTTCCGTTGGTGTAAATCTTCCGGATCTGCGATTCTCCCACGATTTTCCCAAGATCCGCCGGAACCACATCTTTGATACTGCTGTCGCTCGACCCGATGATACTACACTGTTCGATCACATCATATACGGCAACACCCCGTCGGAGAAGCATCGCTTTTTTCTCTTCCACCGTCTGTGGCTCCTCCTCTTTCAACACTGCCGCCAGCACCTTCCAGAACCGATTCCGTGGATGCCCGTAGAAAAATTCCTGTTCTCTCGATTTTACAGACGGAAAACTTCCAAGGATAAGGATTCGTGACCTGCTGTTATACACCGGCCCGAAGCCGTGACTGATGTTTTGATATTCTTTCATATCTCTACTCCTTTTTTCTTATAAACCACCGTAACTGTTCAGTACCTTCACAGTTACGAGCCAAAATGCATAAAAATCACCTTCGGTGATGGCATTTTGGCTTGTATGTCTCGGGATTTTGACATATTCATGTCAAAACACCCCGCTGGACAGTGGCTACTGAATAGTTACAAACCACCTAAAAATAAGGGAATCTCCACCAGGCAAGGCGAATCTTCCCTTATTTTCTCATCATTTTTTATTTCATCGCCCGTTCCTTCCCGGACAACACCGTTCCCACGATCAGCAACACCGGAAATACAATCGCTGCAAAGATTCCTTTTTTCAAATTTTCGGAAAACATGCTGGACACATAACCAACCAGAGTCGGACCGCCGGAGCAGCCGAGGTCACCGCCGAGGGCTAACAATGCAAACATAGCGGTTCCACCGTTTCGCATGACAGCAGATGCCTTGCTGAAGCTTCCCGGCCACATGATTCCTACGGACAGACCGCAGATCGCACATCCCAGCAGGGACAGCTGTGGAAGCGGAGACAGGGAAATCAGCAGATAAGAGCCTATACAAAGCAGCCCGCTGCCTACCATGAACTTGTCAAGATCAATTCTATCACCAAATTTTCCATAAAACGCTCTGGCACTTCCCATCAGGATGGCGAAAGCCATCGGTCCTGCCAGATCGCCGACCGCTTTGCTTACTCCCAGACCTTTTTCCGCGAAAGTGGACGCCCACTGGCTGACCGCCTGCTCGCTGGCTCCGGCGCAAACCATCATCAATAACAGGATCCAGAACATTTTCTCCCTGCACAGGTCAAGAATTGTCATTCCCGTTTCTCCTTCTTCTACCAGAGGAGCAATCGGTGCTTTTGTAAAAATCAGTCCGTTCACAATTGGGATGATCGCCCAGGCACACGCAAGGATCTTCCAGTTTTCAATCCCGAAAATTTTAAAAAAGCAGGTGGAGATCAGTACAACTGCCACATGTCCCCAGCAGTAAAATGAATGCAACAGACTCATCGCTTTTTCTTTGTTGTCTGTCGGGCAGCTCTCCATGATCGGACTGATCAGTACTTCGATCAGACCGCCGCCGATCGCATAGATCATAACAGACAATAGAATTCCTGTATACGCATCCGGTAAAAATGTTTTGGCAGTACGACCAGTCCGATCAGTCCCAGCGCGGATGCCGCATGTGCGATCACGATCGATACCCTGTAGCCGATCTTATCGACAAATCCGGCAGATAGCAGATCCACAATCAGCTGAACACCAAAGTTGAGTGTGATCAGCATGGTAATCTTACTCAACGGAATCCCATACGTTTTTTCAAAGGTTAAAAATAGCAACGGTACAAAGTTATTGACCACCGCCTGCACCACATAGCCGATAAAACAGGCATATATGGTTTTCTGATACTTATCTTTCATCACTTTCCTCCCATGTGCGCCCCGTTTTCCGGAGCTTATCCTGTTTATATTATATATCAGCCTGTGTCGTTTGTAATTGCATTTATTTCACTTCTTTTTATACTATATCAGTAACTGTTCAGTACCTTCACAGTTACGCTACCTGCTGTATAGTTACATTCATTCATCCTTTAGCTGAGATACTCTCTGATTGCAGCCTCCTGCAACCCTTCCCCGATCACGATCAGGATCTCCTGTCCTTCTTTGATCGGCTGTTTTTTCAATTCATGGCGAGTTGCATTGACCTCGCTCCAGCTGCCATTTTCCTCCTGCATAAATCCTTTGATCCGGAAGACTGCCCCACAGGACGGATCTGCAAAGATTTTTTTCATTCCGGCAAGAATTTTCTCCACCGGCATCTGACGTTCCATCACATACACCGTGTCAAAACTGTTTTCTTCTGTAAAATCCATTTTCTGATAATTTTCCTGCACATAATCGCATTGCTGAAGCTTTGCAAAATCCTCATCCGTGAGCGCCAGACTGCCTTTCCGGATAATTTCCTGATCCAGTCTGCGACCGCAGCGTACCTTTTCCAGTGCTCTGTTCAGATGTGTAACCGTTGCCTTGATTTCTTCCTTCGTTGCCTCTTCTGCTCGGCTCAACACAACCGCACCCGCATGTGCCGCCTCCGAAGCCAGCAGATACTCAGACATGTCCGAAAGTTCCGACTCCAGCTTTGCGTTGACTACAGTAATGACATTTCCGATCTGATACCACCGATCCAGTGGTTCATCCCGCAGCACATCAAAGAATTCATCCACATCGTATACACCGGATGGTTCCACCAGTACCCGATCATACCCGCACATTCCCATCGCGATCAGCTTCGTGCGAAATCTCCTCCGGTGTGTTTCCCTGTCGCATCCACCGGCAATCATCTCCAACTCGCACTTATCCCCCATCAGTTCCTGCAATAATAACATATCCACATTGACCGCGCCAAAATCATTTTCCAGAATTCCGATGTTCATTCCCTGATCCATCAGATATTTTGCATAGTGTTTGATAAATGTCGTTTTTCCCGAACCTAAGAATCCGGTGATAAGATCAATTGTAACCATATTTTCTCACCTCACGTTGTTTCCATATCATTCTGTCAGTTTTACATGACTACATTATGTTCGGTATTACTCCTGTTCTCACCTTACCCTCTTGTCACACGATGGATCCGGGTTTCATCATAACGATCCTGCTGGGTTCTCTCTTCTGCCGGATATCCCAGCGCAAAGATACCGAAGGCCCGCTGACTTTCCGGAATACCGATGATTTTTTCTACTTTTTCCATCCTGTCCTCTAACGGCGCGATTCCCATCCAGACACCGCCAAGTCCCACTTCATCGGTGGCAAGCCACATATTTTCCATACAGATACTCAGGTCAATCTGTGCGTACGCCGGTACGGTACATTCTTTCCGGTAAGCGGTAACGATCGCCACCGGTGCTTTCGCAGTGAGTTTTGCGTATGGTGTTGTCTCAGAAAGTTCTTCTAAAATCTCCGGATCTTCCACGATGTAGAATTCCCACGGCTGCTGGTTACAGGCAGATGGTGCTGCCATGGACGCCCTCAGAATATAATCCAGTTTTTCCGGTTCTACTTTTTTTTCCTGATACTTTCTAATACTGACTCTGTGAAATAAATCTGCCATTATTTTTTCCTCCCATATCATCGTTTTATATATCTATTATCTTATCATTTTTCCGTATATTTTCCAAATCATTTTCGCTACTGTCCTATTTTAGTTGATAATTCTGTTACTGGTACTCCGCAGCCAGTAACACGCTGCGCAATGCACAGAATTTATGCTGATCATATAAATTTGCGCGATATCTCTCGGTTTTTCTGTGACCTTCACTCACCCAAAACGTCTCGCGGGATATTACCCGGAAACAGTAATATAATTCTCACTTTTTATTTATATTCACTAAAAATCATTGCGGAATTTTGGTACTTTTTAACTGTATTGCCTGTCCATTTATTTTCCGATATAATAGATATCAATAAGGGTCAATCACAGCTTTGACCCTTATCTCTATGTAAACAGCTATAATTAAAGGAGGTTCCCCAATGGAAAATGAAATTTTTGAAAAGGCTCCCGTGCCGAAAGCCTTTTTTACGATGGCACTCCCAGTGGTGTTCAGTATGGTGATTTCCCTGGTCTATAATATGGTAGATACTTACTTTATCGCCCGTACCGGCAACACCAATCTTGTGGCGGGTGTCTCTCTCGGCGCACCGATTTTTACTTTGATGATCGCCCTCGGTGATATCTTCGGACTCGGTGGAAGTTCCGTGATCTCCCGGCTCTTCGGCGAGAAAAAAGACGCAGACGGAAAACGTCTCAGCGTCTTCTGTTTTTATGGCGCAATCCTGTGTGGAATCGTGATCACCGCTCTTATGCTGTTGTTTCGCCATCCGATTCTCGGACTGCTCGGTGCTGACACGGATACTTATACCTACGCTTCCCAGTACTATACCTGGCTGGTGCTCGGTGCACCGTTTATCATTGTGGCGCTGACTCCGTCGAACCTGCTTCGTACCGAAGGATTTGCCAAAGCTTCCATGATCGGTACGATTCTTGGATCTGTCGTCAATATCATTCTGGATCCGATCTTTATTTCCGTGCTTGGATTCGGCGCAGCGGGTGCGGCGATTGCTACGGTTATCGGAAATATCTGTTCTGATATTTTCTTTGTCTGGTTTTTACTGACCCGCAGCAAACGGCTTTCCGTCAGTCCTTCCGGGTTCTATATTCACAAAGCCGAGCTGCTTCAGATCTTCGCCATCGGTATCCCGGCTTCCATCACCAACCTGATGCAGAGTCTCGGCATAGCACTCACGAACCGCTCCCTTCTGCCTTTCGGAAACGACCACGTCGCAGCCATGGGAATCGTCATGAAAGTCAACATGATCGCCGTGCTGATTCTGGTTGGATTTGCCTTCGGTGGGCAACCGCTGATCGGCTATAACTACGGTGCAAAAAATTGCCGCCGGCTGAAAGAAATCCTTTCTTTCGCCTATAAGTTTGAATGTGGTCTTGGTCTTCTTCTGACCATTCTTCTTTCTCTGGCAGCCCGCCCGATGATCCGAATCTTTATGAAAGATAACACAATCGTCTCCCTCGGCGTTCCGATGCTCCGAATGCAGCTGCTCGGTATGGTGTTCGTGGCGATTGTTCTGGTCACCACCTGTACATTCCAGTCCGCAGGTATGGCAAGAAACGCGTTTCTGTTATCGATCAGCCGCCAGGGAGTGATCTTTGCCATTGTACTTGCGATTGCTTCCCACACAATCGGATATCAGGGGATTTTGCTGTCGCAGGCTATTTCAGATCTGCTGACCGCTGTGCTTGCTATCGCCCTTTATCGGACAAGTGTTGCAAAAGAACTCCACACCTGAAAAAGTTATAACATATCATTCTAAAGCATAAAAAGTTCGAATCCATCTGTTGTAT
>ENA-OPZZ01000741-OPZZ01000741.1-human-gut-metagenome-genome-assembly--contig:-NODE-741-length-23887-cov-15.148990_pt1 | contig 23887 bp, 22 predicted proteins | sample MGYA00242487_ERZ504511 | MGnify/ENA primary metagenome ERZ504511 (study PRJEB26092, sample SAMD00036241) | human gut metagenome | host: Homo sapiens | study: EMG produced TPA metagenomics assembly of... | reverse complement strand
GGTTCCATTTATACACCTTTTTCAGAGAATCAGCCGGCAGCTTTCGAACCTCATTGTCTGCATATATATAAAACTGAATGTCAAAGGCTGTCTGATCCGCTCTCTGGATCACATAAGACTGTGTGATCTTTCCGATTGTGAACCTCGTCTGGTTCCCTGATTCCCGTATACCATCTATCACCTTATCATCTGTTCCCATACAGGTCCATTCGATCTGGTCTGTCTGGTCCGACAATTGGGGATTAAAATCAGCCACAGCTTCTTCCACTACAGTTCCTGTTAATGCATAACGAATCCGATCCTGCCCTTCTCCCTTTACCTCTACGGAATAAAACGAGTTGTCCTTTTTTACAGAATCTTTTAAATTTAATGCAAGGTCTTTTCCATTTGGAAGGTAGTAAACATCTATCGCTTCCCCTTGTTTATTCTGTCCATAATTGTAAGAAACATATGTCTTTCCGGATTCTGTGTCTGTATAAACTTTTCCGTATTCTATCCCGCTTTTTCCCCGGTATGCAGATACAAACTTATTATTTGCATCCGGATTCTGATTCTCACCATTTTTCACAAATCCAAATTCTTCATATATCAGGAGCAGGTCCTCAATGGAAACACCATAGTAGGTAGTTCTTCCGTCTTTCCATGTTGCAATGCCGGTAATGTCATTATGCTGAAGCTTTACCTTGTTTCCATCAATAATGACATAGAAATCAATATCAAATCCTTCGGAAATCTCCTGAAGTTTCGGTGATTCCTCTTGTGCAATCTGCTCCTCGAAGGCTTTTTCTTCTTCTGAAAACTCTCCCTGGGATGGAGTAATTTCTTCCTCCGGAATCTCTTCTAATGGCGGGGTGATTTCCTCTCCAGGAGTCTCTTCTGATGGCGAAGTATTTTCTTCTTTCGACGTCTCTTCCGACAATGATGTACTTTCCTCCGGAATAAAATCTTCTGTGCGCATTTCACCCTCTTGAGTACTATTTATATTTGGAATATTCTCTTCTTCCACTGAAACTGCCAAAACTGTCGTTCCTGCGCTATTCATGCACAAAACCAATAAAAGTGTCCAGGCTATCCATCTTAGCCATCTCTTTTTCCTCTTCACACAAATTCCTCCTAAAAACATATTTTCATTTTCTTAGCTATCTGCCTTTTTTATCCATTCCTTCTGCATTGCCGCTTCCAGAAAACAATGAAGCAGCGGTTGGGAGAACGAGCCACATTCCCCGTTCAGGATCATTTGCAATGCTTCTCCATGAGTCAGTTTACTTTTATAGGGGCGAGGACTGATTAAGGCATCATATGCATCAGCCAGTCCCACAACCTGTGCACAAAGAGGAATTTCTTCTCCATGCAAACCATCCGGATACCCAGCTCCGTCATATCGTTCATGATGATGTCTGCAGATTTCATAACTAAGCGCATTTAATTTGTCTATAGTAAGACCTTTTGGAAACTTCTTTGTCATTTCAGCTCCAACCAGTGGATGTTGTCTCACGGTTTCCATCTCTTCATCTGTCAGCCTGCCATTTTTGTTCAGAATTTCAACAGGCACCCTGATTTTTCCAATATCATGAATTGGCGCCAAATGTGATACAGCTTCTACTTCTTCGTCTGTAATTCCATATTCCGGATAATTTTTCTGCAGTTGGAGATACATCTGCTTTGTAAAGAAAATAATATTGTCCTGGTTTTCCGCTTCTGATAAATTATTATGATCCAGAACTGTAGACAATAATGACACCATATTCCAATATTGCTTGGTCTTATCGCGCTCGTTCTTCTGGAGTTCTCGTTTCATTTCCATTACGGATCTGTAGGTTCTTTTTACATTATGTAATGTAATCATTGCTATATTATCTTTTATATCCACATATTTCTTAGCCCTCATCTTTATATAAGATTTTTCACTCTCTATTCTGCGGTATACGATATCCTGCTCTGCATAGCCATGAACCAGATTTTCTGTTAACTTATCGCTTAACAGGAAATCTCGTAGCTTTGATTTATCAGCATCATGAATAAATCTCTCTATATATATCTGAATAAACGTATCATAATCTTCTGTCTTCCTTGCTATTTCAAAGACCTCTTGATTATGTGAGTAAATGCATTCATACCTATTTGTTTTTAGATTTAATTTTAATGCTACATAAAACCTGTCAAAGTCCTTATCTGTGCAAACCATTGGTTTTTCCTGCTCCATAACTCCACCTCTTACGTAACTCAACCCTTAAAGGTACTAGTTTATGTCAAAAAAATATTCCTTAATACTATTTTCACATATAATAGTATATCGTTCTTTCTATTTTTTATAATGCACAAAATTTGCAAATATGGTGTGTGTATTTTGCAAGAAGTGTTCCATTATATGAATTTTTCCAAAAAGAAAAACGAACCACACTAACCATGTGATTCGTTATCTTTTATAACAATTCCAATATTTTTAATATTATAATTCCGTTTCGAACAGCTAATATCTCAGCCACATTGTCAAAATCCATTCCTGTCAATTCTACTATTTTCTGCAAACGGTATGAAACTGTTCGAGCATGCACGCACATTAACTCTGAAGTTTTTCGAATACTTTGTTTATGATTCAAATAGCATTCCAGCGTATCAATCAGTTCTCCATTTTTCTGAACATCATACTGATGAATCTCATGGACTGTATCTGGTATATATGTTCTTAATTGCTTTTCATCCTTAATATTTGTAAAAACATGAAAGAATCCTAATTTTGAACAATCCACTACTGATTTCTGTATATCACCTGTTATCTTTCTAATGACATCAATGTATTCTATTGCAGTTTTAGAATCTTCAAAAGAATCTTTCAAATCATGATAACCTTTAACACTTTTTCCTATCCCAATCAGGAATTCAAATTGTTCTTTTCTATCTGTCAATTGATCTTGCGTTTCTTTTTGAAATTTTTCCAGCTTTCTTCGAAATTCCCGTTTTCCTTCTTTTTATTTTCCTTGTGAATATATATGATTCGATTTGTATTACAAAAAATATACTCTTTAGGTAGAAATTTTAAAACTGCTTTTTCTACAATCTTTGTCTCTTTTCTTTGTTCAGCACTGAAATTTTCTTTATTGTTTCCAGATTTCAAATAAAATGTGATAACCCGATATTCATCTGTTGCATTAAGATCAAGCAGATTTGCAACATCCTCTTTCTCTGATTCTGACAGCGATCCATTTAGCATTCGATATTCTAAATCTCTATGATATTTCTTTTCAATACTCTTTACCGTTTCATTTTGAATTAAAAAATATAATAAAGCTGAAACTGCCCCCTCTAATGTTATAAAATCTAATTCCATTAATGGTTCGTTTATCTCTGATATTAGCAAATAATACTTACTCTGACCGAAAATGTCGATTTCTTTTATATATTCAACATTATTTCTTTTTTGACGTATATATTCAAGCTGCGTAATGATATTAGGCACATATTTTGGGCTATCCTTTAAAATTTTTAATTCAATTGGTTCTGATGTACTTGAATACATATTATGAAATTGTGCGTCATACAAAGCAACAGGATTTCCAAGCATAGTTTCCAGACCACAAATCAATTTCTCTATTGCTTTCTCTCTAATAGCTCTTCCAGCAAAATACTGACTGATTTCATCTCGAGTTAATTTAGAATAAATAAATTTTGCAACTACGATATTACTACATATTTGAGATAGTACATACTTAATAACCAACCAGTAACTGATATCCTGTGGAAGTTCCAAAACAGGTATATTGTGTTCTTCACAAAAACATACCAAAGTTTCAAACAACTTATTTAAATGAGCTGTATTCTGCTTTCTTTTCACAATAAATCCACTTATCTGCTTTTTATTTAATTCATTTAAGTGACTTACCATCATATGATCATCTAGTTTTTCATAAGCGGGCAAAGAAGTTAGGAGCAACTCACCCCCCCCAGAAAATTTTCCATGTTGGGAGCTACAATAATTCGAACTCCTCTTATTTCTCTATTGATTCCTGAATTGTCACTAATTAATTTCATCCCTGGGAATTTGTTTGAGTCAATAAAATTTTTTATTGTGTATCCAATTCGTGTTGTACCTCCGTATTTTATAGTATATGTTTATCTAAAACCTAAACATCTGCCAATGATATAGCGGTATTATAGCAAAAAGTAATATTATTTTCCACCTTAAGTAATCTGTATTTTCGCAAATAAATACAGCAAAACTTTATTTATACACTAAAAAAAGATGCAGGAATCAACTTCCCACACCTTCATTAGTAGCCTGGTATCCGCTATTCTAGCACCCCTGTTTATCTCACACCTCAATCAGCTCCTCTCTCCGGCTTATCTTTTCCCTGTTTTTCTTGAATAATCTTCTTATTGATTTCAAGCCGTTCATGAATGGATAATTTCTTATCTTTTCCATCTACCATCTGCTTCTGCTGTGCCGTTTTTCTATCTGTCTTTCCTGCATCCTTAACCACTGCATTCGCTTCGGTACTTGTTACTCGCTCATCTGCTCTTGGGCTTTGTCTGTACATATACATCTGATCGTTTGCTTTCAACTCCTTGTTGTACTCTCGCATCAAATTGTAGGCATACGCTTTAGAAACACCAAGAATTGCCCACACATCATCCACATCCATATACATTTTTTCCTGCACTATACTCATATCGCTTTATCCTCCTTCAAATATTGCTCAACATGTTCCAGACCATAAATCTTGTCCTCTACATAACGGGTTGGCACCCGACCGAGAATCACATAATAGTTCTTACTTGCCAGATCAGCATTCATTCTTTCCACCACCCGGTAAGCAAAAGAAACTGATAACTCAAAGAGTTCGGCAATGTCTTCCACTGATAAATACATTTTTCTTTTACGCATGAAACCATTCCTTTCCTTCTTCCTGTGGAATCTCACAGGTATCTTCTACCCCGTAGAAACGCTTCACAAAATACTTTGTCGGAACTTTTCCTCTAAGCGTCAAATATCCCTGTTCTTCCAGCTCCTTATTCAGATTGCCAATGATCTCATAAGCCGATGTCTGTTTCACCTCCAGAAGTTCACATATATCAGCTGCCTTTAAAAATAATTTGTTCTGCATAATCAGTACCTCCTGTATTTTGAATATTTATCTCTTCATATACTCTGTACTGGCAGATGCAAAATCGGACATCATTTTCCGAAATTTAGCAAATTATTTTAATTTTACAGTTTCCATATGTGTTATCTCTGAATCATGGAGTTTATATCATTGAAAAAGGGTATAAAAAAACAGTCTGCCCTGACGGAAAATATTTCCATCAAAACAAACTGTTCTTCATATTCACACTAATTATATTTTCTGAGCATAGTTACTTTTTGCGAAAATCTCAGATAACTCCGGAAAGAAAACAAAGAAAAAAAATATTTTTTAACTCCATTTGCACTCCACTGGAACATCCAGACAGCCCGCAAAGCCTTTATTTATGGGCTTTTTCGCAATTTAGTCCGCTACTCAAACTCGATCGTTGCCGGTGGTTTTCCGGTGCAGTCGTACATGACGCGGTTGATGTGTTTGACTTCGTTTACGATTCGACTGGTTGTTCTTCCGATGACATCCCACGGGATTTCGGCGCTTTCGGCGGTCATGAAATCGGTGGTGGTGACGGCGCGGAGGGCGATGGCGTAATCGTAGGTTCTTTCATCTCCCATGACTCCGACGGAGCGCATGTTGGTCAGGGCTGCGAAGTACTGGCCGATTTCGTGGGCGATTCCGGCTTTGTCGATTTCTTCGCGCCAGATCGCGTCGGCGTCCTGTACCATTTTGACTTTCTCGGCGGTTACTTCGCCGATGATACGGATGCCAAGTCCCGGGCCCGGGAATGGCTGACGGAATACGAGGTATTCCGGGATGCCGAGCTCAAGGCCGGCTTTTCTTACTTCGTCTTTGAAGAGGTTGCGCAGCGGCTCGATGATTTCTTTGAAATCTACGTAATCCGGCAGTCCTCCGACGTTATGATGGGATTTGATGACGGTGGATTCTCCGCCGACGCCGCTCTCTACAACGTCTGGGTAGATGGTTCCCTGTACCAGGAAGTCTACAGCACCAATTTTCTTTGCTTCTTCTTCGAAGACACGAATGAACTCTTCGCCGATGATTTTACGTTTTCTCTCCGGCTCTTCTACGCCTTTTAATTTTGCATAGAAACGCTCCTGTGCGTTGACGCGGATGAAATTCAGGTCGTATGGCCCGTCCGGTCCGAAGACTGCTTCTACTTCATCGCCCTCGTTTTTACGCAGCAGACCGTGATCTACGAATACGCAGGTCAGCTGGTTTCCGACTGCTTTGGAAAGCATAACAGCTGCTACGGAGGAATCGACTCCGCCGGACAGTGCGCAGAGGACTTTTCCGTCGCCTACTTTTTCGCGGATAGCTTTGATGGATTCTTCTACGAAGGAGTCCATGTGCCAGTCGCCGGCGCAGCGGCAGACATTGTATACAAAGTTGGAAAGCATTTTCTTTCCTTCTTTGGTGTGCAGAACTTCTGGATGGAACTGGGTTGCATAGAGGTTTTTCTCTACGTTTGCAACGGCTGCTACCGGACAGTCATCCGTATGGGCGATGATCTCGAAGCCCGGAGCTGCTTTGGAGATGTAGTCGTTGTGGCTCATCCAGCAGATGGTTTTTTCGGATACGTTCTCAAACAGTGCGGAACTGGTATCTACGGTTACCTCAATTTTTCCATATTCTCTGACCGGTGCTACTTCTACTTTTCCGCCGAGCAGATGCATCATCAGCTGTGATCCGTAGCAGATGCCGAGGATCGGGATTCCAAGTTCAAAAATTTCTTTTGTATAAGTCGGGGAATCCGGCAGATATGCGCTGTTCGGGCCGCCGGTGAAGATAATACCTTTCGGCTGAATTTCTTTGATCTTTTCGATGTCTGTTTTGTAAGAATAAATCTCACAGTAAACGTTGCACTCACGTACACGTCTTGCAATTAACTGATTGTACTGACCGCCAAAATCAAGTACGATAACCGTTTCTCTTTTCAAGAACGTTCCCTCCTGTTTTTTCTTCTGTGCATGATGAACTACATGCGTTTTTTGGGTTTGATGCTAATTATAGTAAAGAAACCGTAAAATTTCAACCCCTGAAGTACAGGAATCGTGTTCTTTTCGCTGTACTTCGGAGGTTTTTCTTTTTTTCGGGTCCTTATTCTCCGATGGTGATGGTGTAGCCTGCCTGGAAGGTTTCCCCGGCTTTCAGGTGCTGTTCGCCGTATTTGTCTTTTAATTCGCCGTCAAAGCCGACGTTGTCGCAGCGGCCGATCCATGGCTCGAGGCACACGAACGGGGCATCTGCTTTTGGCTTGGACCATACGCCGACGCTCGGGAAGCCTTTGCAGGTGAGAGTGACATACGGTTTTCCATCCACTTCTACGCCGACGCGCTCGACCTGGGTGTTGTCGAAGATCAGGGCGTCCTCGTCGAAAAGGGTTCTGGTGTACGGGATTCTGCCGTCCTGAAGTTTCAGTTTTCTCGGATGTGCGACATCGACGCCTGCTGTTTCCGGGTCGATCAGGACGTATTCGAGTTCGGTCTCGGTGTGGTTTTCCAGGCCTTTGTTGAAGACGATGTCATACTGTTCCGGAATCATGAATGCAGGATGTCCGCCGACGGAGAAGTACATGTCATCATCACCGGTGTTTTCTACGTTCCAGGTGATGGTCAGGGTTCTGCCGGAGAGTTCCTGGGTTACGGTGAAGGCAAAATCGAACGGGTAGACTTTTTTTGTTTCTTCGGTCGATACCAGGCGGTGTACTGTTTTGTTTTCGGTGTTTTCGATGCACTCGAATTCGTTGTCGCGGGCGAAACCGTGCTGGCCCATCGGGTATTTGACTCCTTTATGGGTGTAGAAGCCGCCGTTTACTTTTCCGACGAACGGGAACAGGACCGGTGCGTGGCGGTTCCAGAAGGCCGGATCGCCGATCCAGACTGCCTCACGGTCAGCCGCTTTATCGTAGATGCTGCTAAGTTCTGCGCCGTGATCGCTGATCTGCACGCGCAGGTTTTCGTTTTCCATGGTTCTCATACTCTGTTTCCCCCTGTTTTCTTTCATTTTTTGTAACTATTCAGAGCCATGCGAAATTGCATGGCGCTGAATAGTTACCATTTTTAGAATTTATTCCGGATAGACGAGACGGGATTCATCAATTCCGTACAAAACCTCATCCAGGTATTTTTTGCCAAGGTAATTTGCCATGGACAGATTCATATCCAGATAGTTTCCGCAGTCTTTCGGGGATGCACCCGGGACTTCGCCCTTGAAATCGCGGATAAATTCATACATTTCTATTACGAGTGAAACGATATCTTTCGAGCTGTAATCACCGGCCAACAGCAGGTAAAATCCTGTACGGCAGCCCATTGGACCAAAATATACGGTTTTATCTTTCCATTCTTCGTGATTGCGAAGGAACGTTGCGCCAAGATGCTCGATGGTGTGAACCTCAGCGGTATTCATAACAGGCTCATCGTTTGGAGATGTCATGCGCAGGTCGAAGGTTGTGATGACACTGTCACCTACGTGATCTTTTCTTGAAACGTAAATGCCTGGTTTAAGTTTGATATGGTCGATCGTAAAGCTTGCAATTTTTTCCATGACTGGTATTTTCCTTTCTTTCTGTCCTTTAATAGCTGCGGAGTTCATCATCGGTATCCGCAGTGTTTTCGATGGATTTGATGATGAGATCATAACTATAGGCATCGCTTACTTTTACAGTGACGCGGTCGCCGACTTTATGACCCAGAATGGCTTTTCCTAATGGCGAGTCGATACTGACGTATCCTTTGAGAGAATTACCACGAACGGTGGTGACAAGTTTGTAGGTTTCTGTCTCATCATCTTCTTCGATGTAAACCTGAACGGTATTGTTGATGCCGACTTCATCGTCCTTTGAGGTATCTGAAATAACGTGAGCGGTTTTAATCATTTTTTCCAGATAGCGGATGCGGCTTTCGTTGCGGTTTTTGTCCTGTTTAGCAGCTTTGTATTCAAAGTTTTCGCTGAGATCGCCCTGAGCGCGGGCTTCTTTTACAGCCTCGAGTTCTTTTGGACGGACAACCAGTTTGCGGTAGTCGATTTCTTCCTGCATTTTTTTAATATCGTTTTCGGTCAGTTTATCATACATGATTTTTCTACCTCTTTTCTTGTGAGGTTATTTTAGCACAGAATACGGCAAATTGGAAGTAGGAAGACAGCCACGGTAGAATCATGAGTAGAATCACTTTCTTACGCACCGGAACAGCAAATGTTCCGGTGCTGAATGAACTATAACGGTTCACTCAGCCGTGTCGCTTGGTTTTGAAGGCGGAGTTCCTTTGTTGTCGCTGTTATTTGGCATTTTTCCACCTTCGGGATCGCTCATTGTTTTAACAGACCGGGTTCCGGCGGTGGTGATGATGTCCGTGAGGGTGATCTCTTCGTTGTCGGTACCGGCAGCCAGAGTATACGTTGCGTCCAGTTTCATTTCTGGGCAGGTCAAAACGATGCTGGCGTAGGCTTTTTCGGGTGTGACCGTGAAGAGGGCACTTCCATCGCTGTCTGTCAGTGTGATGGTAGTGTCAGCGGACTGGGTTTCCGTACAGTAATAGGTGATAACGGGCTGGGTGGAAGCTTCGTCGAAGCTTTCCGTCATGCCGGCACTGCCGATAGCAGCTAAGGTTCCGCCGGTCACAATTGCACTTCCGTCGTAATCGAGGGCACTGTCACCATCGCTGGTCGGCCCGTACACGATCGTAGTTCCGCCGGTCACGAGAAGACCGCCGTTGGAATCAAGACCATCACCATCGGCGGATACGGTCAGGGTTCCGCCGGTAATTTTAATGTAAAGCTCAGAGTTGCCTCCGCCGCCGGGGCCTCCCTGCATCTTCTGTGGAGCATCGCCGTCAGACGGAGCATTCCCCGGATCGAAGTTCTGCGGCGCATTTCCGCCAGACGGAGCGTTCTCCGGATCGAAGTCCTGCGATGGCTGCATATCGCTGCCGTTTTCTGTATCAGGCGGCATTTGCGGAGGTTCCTTTCCGTCTGCCGCACCGGATATGCTGCTATCATCACCGGAGTTTACGGCAGCACTGCTATCGTTGTTTGAGCTTGCGGCATTGCTGTCATCGTCGCCGGAATTTGCGGCATTGATGCCATCGTCGCTGGCGTTTATGGTAATGTCACCACCATTGACCACAACGCGTTTTCCTTCCAGTCCTTCGTAGCTTTTTTCAACAAGGATCGTTCCGCCATGAATGACGGTGTCGAGATCCGCATGGAAACCGTCATCACCGGAGTTTACGGTGATGGTTCCGTCATCGACAACAATGCTGCCGGTTGCATGGAAGCCGTCCTGTTCCGCCTCGATCGTAAAAATTCCACCGGCAATATAGATATTTCCAAGCTCTGTGTCATCCGTATTCTTCGCTTTGACCGCACTGTTTGCAGCATCAATATCAAAGCTTCCATCCAGAATTTTAATCTGATCTTTGGCTGTGATCCCGTTGTCCGCAGCGGCGATTTTGTAGGTTCCGCCGGTAATCACAAGGTCATCTTTGGATACAATCCCGTGCTTGTAGTCTGCCTCGATGGTCAGACTTCCTGTCCCGTTGCAGACAAGATCTGATTTGGAGAAGATAACGCCGTCTACCGTGTTGTCGTCAATCTGAGTGTACTCGTTTCCACCGCCAAGCGTGTTGCTGCTGTTTTCAGCAAGCGTGATGAAAACTTTGTCCGCTTCGCGAACGTAGATGGCAGCATTTGTCTCACAGTTGATATGGACTCCATCGAGTACGATCTGAACCTTGTCGTAATCGGATGCGTCTACGATAATCTGGCCATCCTCAAGTGTTCCGCTTACGACGTAAACACCTTCTTCCGTGATGGTAATTGTGCTGCCGTCTGCTTTGGCTCCGCTGCCGGAGACGGTAGCTGTCGTCTTATTAAGTGTAATTTTTACGGCTTCTGATGCTTTATAGCTTCCGCTCTTCTCACGGTCTGTGAATTCGGTGTCGATAGTGGATTCGGTCAGTTCCAGGTCAAAATTAATATCGGAAGCACTTTCCATTGCATTTTCCGAATCTGTGCTCTCTGATGTGGTATCCGCGTTGTCGGCAGATGTTTCGCCGGTTGACTCTGTACGGGCAGATTCGGCATTCACAGAGCTGGAAGATGTCACTGCTGTGCCGCATCCGCCGAAGGCCAGCGATGATGCAAGAAGCAGGCTGACGACTGCGCCGGTCTCTTTTTTTCTGTTTTTTTTCTTTCTGTTTCGATTCATTATAATTCCTCCCTTCCAGTCTGCGCACGACTGCACAGGATTTCAAGGTTTCCGTTTCTGCAGCGGAGCTGGTCAATCATGTTTTTCTCTTCGCCTTCCTCGCGGAATACGATGCGATACTCCAGCTTGAAAAGACTTCCCATATTCGTGGTTTTTACCTGTACAAGCTCGCAACGGGTCAGATACCTGGCAAAGATATCGTCAAAAACACTGGTATAATCAAGGGACTCCGGTTCCAAGATTTCCATTGACGAGCATGATCACCCTCTGTACGATCACAGGCATCAGAACAAGCGTGACAGCAAAGCTTTTGGTGCATTCGCTTTTGTACCTGTAAACAGCAGCGATCAACAGTCCCAGAATCAGAGACACTGCTGTGCAGGCAAGGAACTGACCAAAGGTGAAGGCGGCGGTTGTTTCTGTAAAAACGGAACTGAATATTGCGTTAAGCATAGCAAATTCCTCCCAGAATTTTTTTATTTTCTTGTCTATTCAGAGCCCCATCTCGATTCCGCTTACGCTACATCGCGATGTTGCTTCTATTTTGCATGGCTCTGAATAGTTACATTTTCTTTTTTGTGAAGCAGATTATGTTTGAAAAAGGCTTTTCGCAAGCTGTGAGTCCACCCACTGCTTCTTGCTTTTCGCAATGGCCGCAGAGGACTTACCTGATTCAGCTAACGGAATGCTGTTTTTGATACGGTTTGCCGGATATCTGTGAATGGTATGAAAGCTTTTTCTTCTGATACTTTCTGATTTTCGATCTGATAGGCAAAGCCGTATTTAGAAAATGATGCCGGATAGATTGCAAGATCATCCAGAATTTTGCTGAACCATAGGGGCACAGCACCTGGTGATTTCACCTCCATGAGATACCAGCCTGGTTCTAAAAGCCTGGTTCCTTCCGTTGGACCGTCAAGACACAGATTGTCGGTACGCCATCGGATATTGGTGTCGAAGGTAACACGAAAGTTCCTGTCTTCCGTGCCGAAGCAGGCGATGCGGTCGTAGGCGATGTACATAGCGGGAGCAAGCCCCCGGTAGTAGTTGCGAAACCAAGTGATTTCGTGGAGAATCTGGCTGTCGAAGCCCGGTTCTGATTTTCCCGCAAGATAGGGAACCGCTTCTGATAATATCATGCGCTCGCGGCGTTTGTAGACGATTCCTTCATATTTTTTCTTTAGTTCTACGTAGATGGGGCTGGTCTCTTTGGCCGGACCATAACTGCGGAGTCGCAGTTTTTCTTTGTAGACGGGTTTTTCCAGCGAACGGCGGATGAGCTGGTGATCCGGGGTATCGTAATAGAGGCTGCAGATGGTATCAAGGCCGTATTCATCCATCTGCAGATGACCCGGAAGGCTCTTGCGAAGCTTGCGAGCCATGATCGGGGAAAGCATGTATTTTGTTTCATACCGTTGGAAGGTCATGGGAATCTGTTGGCTTTGCATCATAATCGATTGATCCTTTCGTTTGATTTACTTCCGGAAATGTTTTTTACATTTTTAAGTATAATGAGGAAACTTTAAAGGAACCTTAAAGAATGGACGGAAAATGTGAAAGGTTTGTGAAAAGACGGACCTCTGTAATCCGGATCGCTTTTTGAATACCATATAAAAAAAGAAAGAGCCGTTTCCGGACAAATTCGTTGGAAGCGGATTTGTTCGGAACGGACTCTTGTAGCCGATATGCAAAGTCATGAAACATATAAAATAGGAAAAGCGTCAAAAATCATCTTGGCCAGCGCTCTTTTCTGGACATGAGTGGCGCGAATGGTACATGAGGATGCGTCTGGTACCAGTAAGCTGTGGTAGCGACATCATCCTGACGTTCAAAAAGACCTCCATGACTGACGCCAATCTGCTGAAGGGTTACCTTAAGATCCTTCTCAAAAAGGATAGGATCAAGAAGGTGCCAGCGGTAGAAGCTGCGCTGTGGCATCTGATCATCATTGTGGTAATCATTATGAAGGAAGGTATCGTGGGTAGAGTAGTAAGGATAGCCAAGATACGGAGTACAGTACTGATTTTCGACGGTTTGGCCATTTTGCTGTGTTGCAAAGCTCCAGGCACCGCCGAAATAATCTTCTGTTCCGGTTCCGCAGATGGTTGGATAATCCTTGTCTCCATCGATGTAGAATTTCATCTCACCTTCTCCGTACCAGTAGCGTTCGAGGCTGGTCAGTGCAAGATAAGTTCCAACGTACTGGCCTTTCCCTTTGATGTTGTCGAGGACAACGTAGTCTTTTGCCTTTTCCGTGATACGCTGACGACGCCACTGGGCATGGAAATAGGCAGCATCTTCCGGAACCGTTGTCAGGCAATAGTCGATCTGATAAAAGAAGGCCGGAATCGGCTCATCACACTGATTTTCAATGGTAATACGGGCGTTTTTACGGAACGGCATCGGGAAATAGCTGTTGAAACCACGGGTCGGATTGACAGCAATCGGGACTGAGTTTACCTGGTAGGAAACACCGAAGCCGCAGCAGAAGAAATCGCCAAGCGGGCATTCAACGGATGGGAATTCTTCATCGTCCCAGTACATGCGCAGAACAAGATCCCGCAGAACATAACGGTTACGTTCACTGGTACGGTCTGTAACGGTGATCCAGATGTGCTGAATCATGCCTTCTCCCTGGATCTCACCAAGTGTTACGGTCTCTCCTGCTTCTATTTTCGGGATACATGGAGAACCTTTTCTGGACGGACCAAGATCGCTGGATGCCATGCCGCCTTTTCCTTTTTCTCCGTTCCGGTTTTCCCAGTTGATGGAACGGGACTGTCCGTTTTTCAGCCGGAAAATATTCTGTAAACCACAATCAAACATCATATATTCCTCCTACTCACAAATGAGCAACTGTCTTTTATGTTGAATTGAATTCATTCAAACAATTCCGCTTAACAGGTACAGTCTCCACCCATGTTCCAGTTGATTCCTTGAAGGGGATTGCTTGGCAAAGTTGTTATTATTGTACACCTTTATTTGTATAAAAGCAATGTGCTACTGCCATAAATCTTTAGCACCACACTCATGAATGCATAACCACAACATGAATTTTAACAAACAGACAGATAAGCCGACTCAAAAAGAAACATCATTGTAGACCAATTACGAAAAAGCCTGTACCTTTTTGGCGCAAGGGTCAATAGAAGAATTTGATGGTTCATGGTACAATAGCAGACGTTGCGTGCGGCTGTGTGAAGATTGGCTTATAAAACAGGACCGCTGCTATATAAACTAAAGAACGCCGAGGGTTCCTCCCACATGGGAAGGGATTCCTCGGCGTTCTTCATTTCATGCTTTTTGATTGCCCGGTCAACAGTATCACGTGCCTTACTGCAATGCACAGATCACAGCCACTGTTTCAGCACATCGTTCAGCTTACTCAAATCAAGCGGTTTGGCGATATGCTCGTTCATGCCGGTGTTCTTTGCCAATTGCACGTCCTCGGCAAAGGCATTTGCCGTCATGGCAATGATGGGCACTTTGCCCCGGCTTCCGGCAAGCGCACGGATCGCAGCAGTGGCTTCGTAACCATTCATGATGGGCATCTGGATGTCCATAAAAATGAGATCGTACCACTTTTCTGGCGCTTCCATCACCTTTTCGACTGCAATTTTTCCGTTTTCGGCGCTGTCGATGGTCACGCCCGTCATGCCTATAATCTCGGTTGCGATCTCACGGTTCAGCGCATTGTCTTCCACAAGAAGAATCCGCTTACCCGCATAGTTTTCCTTCGCAAAGTCTTCCAGATAGTTCCGAGCGTTTTTCTCCTTCTTCCCGGATGTAAACTGCCGCAGAGTTGCCGTCAGACGAGAACGGAACAGCGGTTTTGCCATAAACGCATTCACGCCCACTGCTCTGGCTTCTTCTTCGATCTCGCTGAAATCAAAGGAAGTCAGGATGATGATCGTGACGTCCTCCCCAACGCATTCCCGAATCCTTCTGGCCGTTGCGATGCCGTCCATCTCCGGCATCTTCCAGTCCAGGATCACCGCAAAATAGTCGCGGCCGGTCTTGTGCCGCGCCGCGCAGCGTTCCACGGCTTCCTTGCCGGTCAGGACCCATTCGCCCGCTATGCCGATCTCCTGAAGGGTTGCAACGGTGCTTTCGCAGCAGGTCTTGTCATCGTCCACGACCAGTACCGGCAGATCGAGCAGTTCTTTTTCCTGTTCCTTCTCGTTCTCCTGAAGCTTCAGATAGACCGTGACCGTGATCTTCGTTCCCTTGTTGGGAGCGCTTTCGACCTGAATGTCACCATTCATCAGGTTGACGATGTTTCTTGCAATGGCCATGCCAAGACCGGTGCCCTGCACCTTGGTCGTCCGGTGATCGTCTGCCCGGCTGAACGGCTCGAACATGATCTTCTGGAATTCCGGCGTCATGCCGATGCCGTTGTCCTCGATGGAAAACTCGTAGCAGCCAAGCTCCGAGAAGCCATTCGGTTTTTCCTTGATCGTAAGGGTGATGTTTCCTCCATCCGGGGTGTACTTGACGGCGTTGCTCATCAGGTTCACAAAGACCTGCTGGATGCGCAGGCTGTCGCCGCAGACAGCTTCGTGCTCGATGTGCTCAACATGGACTTCGAGCTGATGCTTGTGCTCGTCGATTGCCGGTTTTGTGAGGGTGAGCAGGTTATCGACCAGCTCCGGCAGGCTGAAATCCTCCTCGGCAAGGCTCATTCGCCCGCTCTCGATTCTGGCCATATCCAGCACCTCATTGATCAGTCCCAACAGATGACGACTCGACTTTGTGATCTTTCCAAGGCACTCGACCACCCTGTCCTGACTCTCGATATTCGCACCCGCAATGGCGGTCAAGCCAATGATTGCATTCATCGGTGTACGGATATCATGGGACATATTGGAGAGGAATTCCGTCTTGGCACGGCTTGCGTTTTCCGCCGCCCGGTACGCATCCTTCAGTGCCTTATGGGATTCGATCTCGGCCTTTTTCTCCTGTGACACATCCATAGATGCCAACAGTGCTTTGACCAGCTTTGTGCCATCCCACTCCAGCGGAATGAAGGAAGCGATCTTATAGGTGTTTTCGTCTATGGAGCAGTATTCAAATTTGTAGATGTCGTTCTCGCCCTGCAGATTCTTGCGGATATTTTCCGGTGAGAACAATGCGTCCACCGCCGCCAATGGCTCCAACGTCTTATACCTTACAGCCACCTGCTCCACAAAATCATGGTAGGTTCCCGTCGGCGCGTATATCATTTCACCTTGCAGATTATAGAACCGATACCGGTCATTCTCCAGATCGCAGACGACAAAGCGATCCAGCAGACGCACCATACTCTTGATCAAAAGATCCATCGATGCGTTATCTGAGGCCATCTGCATCCGCCGTGCCGTCTCTGCTTTGGACTCTGTGATGTCCCGCAGAAAAATCATCGCATATTCGGAATCTTCAATCTCGCCGCGCATGACCACGTTGCTGACCCATCGTTCCTCCCCATCCAGAACGATGCGGCACTCCTGACGCAGCTCCGTCTCAAGCCCCTTTAGTTTTTCCGTGATGTAGGCGCGATTGTAGAAATCCGTTACAGACTTTTTGTCCTCTTCAACCACATAGTTATCCACAAGGAATCTGACTAGTCCATCCCATGTGTGGTTCTGCTCAAAGGCCGTCATCAAAGAGGGCTCCACTTTGAAAGTGTCAAAGGTGTTCTTTTCCAGATTTACATAGTATTCGCAGAGGTTTGCGCTGGTAAATGCACGGTGAAATGCCGCTGCCCGCTGCGCCTGCATCCGGCTTCTTTTTTCCGCGTCAATGTTGCTGATGATTCCGGCAATTCGATTGGCCGAACCATCCAGACGGCGTATCACCTCCGCCGATGCCCGGAACCAGTGGTATTGGCCATCCTGCATTTTCAGTCGGTACTCAACATTATACTTTGTAGTATTGGCTTTGTCCGCAATCGTTTCCAAAAGCAGCTGCATTACCCGGTCATAGTCCTCCGGGTGCAGAAGGTTCGACCACGAATCCAGTTTGTTCGGAAAATCCAGAATGTCATGATAACCAAGGATCTGCCGGAACGCATGGCTCCAGTTCACATGAACGATCTCACCGTTTTCATTACACTCAAAATACCATAGTGCAGAATGGATGGATTCATTAACCAGCGCAAGGTTCTCATACGCCCAGTTCATCTGTACTGACATGATCCAGATCGGTGTTCCATCCGTATCGACTGCATCTTTTTTGTAGAGACGCACATAGACGGGAGCCCCATCTGCCGTGAGGATCCGGCCTTCCCCTTCGCCTTGAATCTGACGAAAGCGTGCATTGTCGAGGAATGCGGCATCTTTCTTATAGAAAAGATTCTTCAGCGAACCCTTTGTCTGTTCCATCAGGGATGCATAGCTGTGGTTCAGATTATGCAGCAACAGATCACTGACCGACAGGATCGACAATTCGGCATCATAGTACCCGGTAATGGTTCCGACACCGCCATTATGATAGATCGTCTCCTGCATGGCCTGAAATGCATTTTTTCCCAGCCTTACCGTATCGGAAGTGTAGATTTCATCTGTAAGTCTTCTATCGAATTTCATTTTCATCCTCGTAGGGTTTTGACCCCGCCGCACGCTTCAATTCTGGTATGCCTTTTATGGTCAACTGGCATACTGATTTGTGATCAAGCTTGTACAGTATAACTAGTATAGTATACTTGCGCAGCGTTTCGTTTTCAAGCGCTAATTGGCATTGGTTGTGTAAAACAAAGAGAGGCCAATCTGCGTGAAAATTTACGCAGGTTGATCCCTGTACTTTTCCACGATCCGGCTATCCGTATAGACAGTCGCCCTGCGATGCGGTATACTCGAACCAGATCAACATTTTCAGGAGGAAAATCATGGTGGGAGAAAACAACAAGGTGGTCATTGTTACCGGAGGAAGCTCCGGCATCGGGCGGTGCACGGCATCCGCTCTGAAGGAGAACGGCTGCATCGTCTATGAGTTCAGCCGCAGAAATATCCCTATGGAGGGCGTTACCCATCTGTCTGTCGATGTGACCGATGAAGATGCGGTCAACGCCGCTGTGCAGCAGGTCATCCAAAAAGAAACTAAAATCGATGCAGTGGTCAACTGTGCAGGCTTTGGCATTTCCGGTGCGGTGGAGTTTACGTCCATGGAACAAGCCAAAGCACAGTTCGATGTGAATTTCTTCGGGACAGTCACTGTAAATAAAGCGGTTCTCCCCTTCCTGCGCCGTCAGGGGAAGGGGCATATTGTGAACATCAGCTCTGTTGCCGCCGTAGCACACATTCCGTTCCAGACCTTCTACTCCGCAAGCAAAGCCGCCGTTTCTTCTTACTCTTACGCTCTGGCAAATGAAGTCAAGCCCTACGGCATCCATGTTACCGTCGTAGAACTGGGTGACATCTGTACCGGTTTTACAAAAGCACGTCAGAAAAGCATTCTCGGCGATGATGAATACGGCGGGCGCATCTCCCGGAGCGTCAGTCAGATGGAGCATGACGAGCAAAACGGCATGGACCCGGCACGCATTGGACGGTACATCGCCGGTATTGTGGAGAAAAAGAAGCCGGCGGTCGTTTATGTTGCCGGTGCACAGTATAAGTTCCTGAGCCTGCTGTGCAAGCTTCTGCCCGCCGCAGCACGCGGAAAGATCGTGGGGAAAATATACGGGTAACAGGCGCATTGCTCCGAAAAACTGCTATATAAACTAAAAAATCCGCCGAGGATGCCTCCCAACTGGGAAGCTCCTCGGCGACTTTTTTAACGTGTCTGTGTTTTCTCGGTGGTGTTCTTTTCCTCTGCAAAAAAACGTTCTACATTTTTCTGTGCCCGAACCAGTTCCTGCCTCTCGTTCCGCGCCTTGCGGTAGTCCGGGTATCGTCCTCATACTGGTCAACCTCCCTACCAAAAACAGCCCTCCCGGCCGTCATGGTCAGGAGGGCTGTTTTAGTCGATAAGCTTTACAATTCCAGCCGCATAGAGATCAGTTCCTGATATCCAGCGTTTCGAGAGCGAAAACCTTTTGGGTTTCTGCCATATTCCACAAATCCTGCCGTCTGGTACATGGAGATTGCTCTTGCGTTCTCCGCCACTACCTCCAGCTCCAACTGAGCGTATCCGGCGGTTTTAGCGCAATGGATACAGGCTTCCATCAAGGCTCGCCCGATCCCCAGACCCCAATACTCTTTTAGGATACCGATGCCAAATTCCGCGCGATGCGCCACTTTATACTGCGCTCCGATTGCATCAATTCCAGCAGTTCCTGCCACTTTACCGTCCACAAAGGCGATCAGTTCGATCTCATTCGGACTGGTTGCTTTTTTCTCCAAGTAGCGGCTTTCCTGTTCCGCATCAAAGTGATTTTCATCGGGATAACTCAGCAGATAATCTGTTTCTGCGTGTGTCAGATCAAAGTTTTCAAGCACAGCGCTTCCATCGGATGCCACGCCGTTTCGGATGTGGACGATCAGTCCTTTTGGTGTGATAACCGTTTGATCGTATTGCATTTTTCCTCCTGAATCTCTCAATCCGCTGCGCCTGCTAATTTCAAAAATTTCTTGTCCGACTGGATGCCCTGTGTCACGAATTTCCCATCCCGGAACAGTGCATAGGTGGTGACGGGTGCAGGCACATTCTGTGCCGTCTCTTTCTCTGTGACGTGGATGGCTTTGAACGGAATCCCATGTTCCTTTGCGGCCTCCTGCACCTTTGGCACCCAATAATAGGTGTAAGGGCACTGGTCGGTATAGTAGAGGACAAAGCCGTTTTCCTCCACCTTGGGATGCTTGGCGCAGGCCTTGAATTTTGGCGATTGGGCACTCTCTGCAAGGGGCAGGTACATGAGGTTGATGCCGCAATCGGAGGTGTCCGAAACCTTGAAGCCCTTATGGGTCAAAAACTTTGGGTCAGCGAGAAACTCCCGTTTGCGCCCCTCTGCACACAGGATGCAAACGCCGTTTTTGCCCTGCGCCTTGGCATCCCGAAGGCATTCTTCCAGCAGTTCGCTGGAATAGCCGTGCCCTTTCAGGGAACCGGAGACCCACAGACAGTTGATATAAAGCCAGCCTGCCGCTTCAATGGGCACCCATGCGTTTTCCGCCGGGATGTACTCGATAAAGCATTTGCCGCGCTCCGCACTGCGGTAAAAGACAAGCCCCTCCTCAAAGCGCTGCTTGAGCCATTCCTTCTTGGCAAGGCTCTGTTGACCGGACATGGCACAACAGATGTGTTCCTTGTCGATGTTTTCTTTTGTGATTCGGATATACTCCATCTTGTAGTTCCTCCTGCGGCTTACCGCATCCGTCCATCGCCGCCCATCAAGGCGGTCATTTCCTCAATATAGTCCAGCGGGAACGGCGGAGAGCACAGCGGCTTCATGGCAATGCTCATGAGCTTCATGGGGTTGTCGTCTGCCGCCACACGGTTGGAACTGAGCTTTCCGCAGCGTTTGCAGCGGTGGATGATGGCCCACTCGCCGCCCTTGCGTACCCAGACGGCCACCGGCTCCATGATGCCGCCGCAGTCGGAGGCACGGTCGCCGGGTTCCTCGTCCACATGAAGGCTGGACAGGCAGTTGGGGCAATGGTTGCGGTGGTCGCTCCCTGCATTTTGCGGGGTGCAGACCCGTCCGCAGACTTTGCAGGTAAAGGTGTCGTTGCAGGCGTGGGTCTTATAGTAACCTTTTTCAAAGGTCTTACGTTTGTTTTCGCGATTCATGGTATCGTCCTCCTGAAACTTGTTCATCACTCGTTTTCGGGAGGCGTGGCTTGTAGTATTTGCCAGACCTCCCGGTCAGCCCACAAGTCCCAGTACAAATTTGTTGTGTTTCAAAAAGCTCTCCTTTGATTATAGCATTTATGACTTTTTTCTGCTTCAACTAAAACTCAAAAATTCCTTTATTTTTCACCTCCCACAATGTTAAAGGTCCGGAAGAACAGCTTTACATGGGCATCCAGCTTTTCAAGGCTTTCAGCTTCCCGTTCCGGCTGGCGGTCGCAGATGCTCAGCAGGACGATGATCGGGGAAACATACATCCACGCCAGGGTATCCGGGTCTTCGTTTCGCAGTTCGCCGTTTTGCAACCAGCGCACGGAAGATGCCTGCATGGTAGGAGATCATCCAATCCACATAGCGTTTGGAAAGCAGTTCGGCAAACTTGGGGGAACGGAACTGCTCCAGCGTCATCATCCGGCGGAACTGGCTGATGGTTTTATCGTGCAGCGAATAAAGGAAGATCTGTCGGACTTTTTCAACCAGCAGCTCCTCTGAGATGCGGGAGAAAACCGGGATATCCTTTGGGAATCCTGTACATGGACCGAGATCTCAGCGGTGTCTTTCTGGTAGTGCGCCGAAGTTGTTTCCAAAATCGCATCAAAAATCGCCTGCTTGCTGGGGAAGTGGTTGTACAGCGAGGGAGCCTTGATGCCGACCGCTTTTGCAATTTCACCCACACTGACGGCATCATATCCTTTGGCCGAAAACAGCTCCAGAGATTTTTCCAGAATGCGCTGCTTGGTATCTTCCATTTTCTTTTGCCTTTCGCTAACTAATATTCGTTAGTTCTACTATAATCGAAAAAGTTCCCATTGTCAAGAGGTTTTTTCTGCATCGTCGCCTATGATAGAATAAAAGTTTCAGGCTGTCAATAGAAGGTATTGAATGATGCAGAATTCCGACAATAAGATGCACATGTTACTCTTAAGCCTTGCAGCTGCAGGCTTTTTCTTTGCCGGGATTTATGCTATACTTATTAAATAATCAAATCAATGGGCAGGAGGAACCAGCGTGGAGGATTACCGCACCATCCGGGGCACGGCCACCGGCGAATATGAGGAAAAGAAGAGCCGCTTTATTGCGCAGCTCTCCTTTGCGGACAGCGAGGAAAAGGCGGTGGCCTTTTTTGGGAGCAGGTGCGGGCAGCCAACCGCACGGCCCGGGCACAATGTGTACGCCTACCGCCTGCGGGAGGGCAACCGGGAGCGCTACTCCGATGACGGTGAACCGGCCAAGACGGCGGGAACTCCGGCACTGGAAGTACTGCAGCACAGCGGTTTGACCGACCTTGTCGTGGTCATTACCCGGTACTTTGGCGGCGTGCTGCTGGGCACCGGCGGTCTGGTGCGGGCTTATACCACCGCCACCGCCCGCGCGCTGGAAGCCGCCGAGGTGGTCACGGTGCGCAGTGTAGTGGAGCTGGAAGTGACGGTGGATTACTCACTCTACGAGCGGGCGGCGCTGCTCATCCAGGCGGCGGGGGCAAAGCTTGCAGACCCTCAGTTCACCGACCGTGTCACCCTGCGCTGGCAGATGCCTGAGGGTACGGAGCCGCCCTTGCTGGAGCAGCTCCGGGAGTTGACCCGGGGCGCTGCACAGGTGAGTGTGTCGCAGCCGTTCTACGCTCCGTTCTGACCTGCAAACTGACTGCCTGCCGTTATGACACAGACTTCCCTGCGGGAGAGGCTGGGGAGCGGCAGCAAGATCGAGAAATTTTATTCGTTCCAAGACAAAAACTTTCCCCCTTCGACAGGGCGGGTGTGCTATACTTGCCGCAGACGCGGCATGGGGATCGGCTGCGCCGTGCGAGAGGAGGGGGAGAAAACAGAAAGTGAGGGTTCCTGATGGATGTACGACAGCGCACCGAAGAGATCGAGCGGCTGACCTTGGCCTCCTGGGCAACATTCAGCGATGCCAGCCGGGGCCGGGTGAGGCCCGAAGAGCAGGACCCTATCCGTCCGGTGTTCCAGCGGGACCGTGACCGGATCATCCACTGCAAGGCGTTCCGGCGGCTCAAGCAGAAAACGCAGGTATTTCTCTCGCCGGAGGGCGATCTCTACCGCACCCGGCTCACCCACACGCTGGAGGTGGCGCAGATCGCCCGCACCATTGCCCGCGCCCTGCGTCTCAACGAGGATCTGACCGAGGCCATCAGCCTGGCCCATGACCTGGGGCACACGCCCTTTGGCCACGCAGGGGAGAGCGCACTGGACAAGCTCTGCCCGGAGGGATTCCGGCATTATATGCAGAGCCTGCGGGTGGTGGACAAGCTGGAAAAGGACGGCAGGGGCCTGAACCTGACCTGGGAGGTGCGCAACGGCATCGTGACCCATACCAAGGGCACCTGGGCGGCCACCCCGGAGGGACGCATCGTCCGCATGGCGGATCAGATCGCCTTTGTGAACCACGATATCGAGGATGCCGTGCGTGCCGGTGTGCTGGACCCGGCCACCCTGCCCAGAGAATGCACCGCCGTGCTGGGTGAGACGAAGTCGCAGCGCATCACCACCATGATCAACAGCATCCTGCGCAGCAGCGAGGGGGATGTGCAGGTGGGCGCAGAGGAGAACGAAGCCTTCCTGGCGCTCAAGGATTTCATGTACCGCACCGTCTATGTGGATCGCAGCGCCAAAAAGGAAGAACAGAAGGTGGAAAAGGTGCTCACCGAGCTGTACGAGTATTACCTGACCCACATTGAACAGATGTCCAACTTCTACCTGCAGCTGGCCTATCAGGAAGGACGCGACCGCGCAGTGACGGACTATATCAGCGGCATGAGCGATGAATTTGCCATCCGTACCTTTGAGGATGTCTTTGT
>ENA-OPZZ01000737-OPZZ01000737.1-human-gut-metagenome-genome-assembly--contig:-NODE-737-length-23924-cov-3.695298_pt1 | contig 23924 bp, 37 predicted proteins | sample MGYA00242487_ERZ504511 | MGnify/ENA primary metagenome ERZ504511 (study PRJEB26092, sample SAMD00036241) | human gut metagenome | host: Homo sapiens | study: EMG produced TPA metagenomics assembly of... | reverse complement strand
GACAATTTCTCCACTGTTATAATAGCAATTTTTGTCTCAAAATACAATTGATTTATTAAGATTATTCATCTATTTTTAATACATGGATTCCATGGTATTGACAATAATTCAAACATTTCTTTCTCAGTTTCTGTAAGTTTTATTTTCTTTGATAATTCTTCGATGTTTTTTTCATAAGAACACTTCCTTATTATTTTTTATAAAAAGGTATCTTTTCGATACCTCTACTATGCGTTATCCATCGTTTTTACCACCCGCAAAACATTGATTGTAAACAATCCTATTCTTTTAAATTTAAACTTTACCTGTTTTATAAATATTTTCTTAAAAATATAAACACTTATCAAATATATAAATTTTATTATCTATTTATGCTTTGACATATGCAAGAATCATTTCTTTTAATTTGATCAACTCTGGTGTGTAGTCTTCATTTTCTTTAGAACCCCAAATAAAACCTCCTGCATAATATGCACAAGCTGTCATCATTGTATGAACTGTTACTCTCATAAACTCTTCTTCTGCCATATCTGTTTTAAACGTTTTATCTTCTTTGGCTTTTTCATACATCATATGAAAACGTGTATTTGCTGAAAAAAGTGCTTGATTAAATTCATCCATTTGTAAATCTTTTCTTCCTGAATGAGATACATAATGATTGAAATTATCATTATATCGAAGAAGAGCTTTATGCGTTTGATACATTTCAATAAAACTATCTAATGTAAAAATCAAACGACCAATAGCTGGTATATCTCCTACTGAACTCATTGGTCTTTTTTGATCTAATTCATCAAAATATTCTTTCCATTCTTTTGTATTTACCGCAATAACAAGTTCTAATTTTCCTGGGAAATAACGAAACAATGTTGCTCTTCCAATTCCTGCTTCTTTTGCTATTTCTCCCATTGTTACAGATTCGATTTTTTTATCTACAAAAAGACGAAAAGCAACATCTATAATTTTCTCTCTGCGTTCATCTTTTTCTGACTTTTTTATTATCATAATTTCCTCACTTTATAGAGATACTCTATCTCATTAGTATTATATAAATAGTATTTTCTTTTGTCAATTTTATGTAAAAAGCTCAATTCTTTATTTAAAAATTGAGCTTCTACGTATACCATATCTTAAAAATATAAACTATTTTTTATCTTTAATTTGTTGTTTTAACATTGAAACAAACTCATCAATAGTAACAGTTGTTGCTTTTTGTTCACCATGTTTACGATAAGTTACAGTTCTTTCATCACGTTCATTATTACCTAAAACAAGGATATAGTTTGCTTTTTGCATTTGTGCTTCACGAATACGATATCCTAATTTTTCATCTCTTGAATCAAGTTCTACTTCAAAACCTTCATCTAATAATAATTGATAAATTTCATTAGCGTAATCTAAATGATATTCATTTTTAACAGGTAATACTTTGACTTGTGTAGGAGCTAACCATAATGGTAAGTTTCCTTTTGTTTCTTCTAAGATATAAGCCATGAAACGATCTAATGAACCTAAAATAGCTCTGTGTAAAACAACAGGAGTTTTCTTAGTTCCATCTTCCGCAACATAAGTTAAGTTAAACTTAGCTGGTAAACAGAAGTCTAATTGACAAGTTGATAAAGTGATTTCATTACCAATAGCTGGTTTAACATTAACGTCTAATTTAGGACCATAGAAAGCAGCTTCCCCAATTTCTTCAGTATATTCAATACCAAGTTCATTCATTACTTCACGTAATTCATTTTCTGCTTTATTCCACATTTCATCATCATCATGATATTTTTCTTTATCTTCTGGATCTCTAAGAGATAAAACACAACGATAATCTGTAATATTGAAATCTTTATAAACATCTAAGATTAAATCGATAACACCTTTAAATTCTGATTTAATTTGTTCTGGTGTTACAAATAAATGAGCATCGTTTTGACAGAAATGTCTTCCTCTTTCAATACCTTTAACAGCTCCTGATGCTTCATATCTAAAGTCATGAGCAATTTCACCAATACGAATTGGTAAGTTTTTATAAGAATGTAATTTATTTGCATAAATCATCATATGATGAGGACAGTTCATTGGACGTAAAACAAATGATTCTCCATCCATTTCCATTTGTGGGAACATATTTTCTTTATAATGATCCCAGTGTCCTGATGTTTTATATAAGTTTACTGTTCCTATAGCAGGAGTTAATACATGTAAGTAACCTAATTTCTTTTCTTTTTGTTTGATGTATCTTTCAAGTTTTTGCCAGATAGCATATCCTTTTGGTAAATACATTGGAAGACCTCTACCAATTAAATCATCAACCATGAAGATTTCCATTTCTTTACCAATTTTACGATGATCTCTTTCTTTAGCTTCTTCTAATAAACTTAAGTGTTCTTCTAATTCTTCAGCAGTTGGGAAACAAACACCATAAATACGTTGTAAAACTTTATTGTTTTTATCACCTTTCCAATAAGCACCAGAATGTTTGATTAATTTAAAGTTTTTACACATTTTAACTGTTTCAACATGAGGACCTCTACATAAATCAGTAAAATCTCCTTGACTATAACAAGTAATTGTTCCATCTTTTAAATTAGAAATTAAATCTAATTTATATTCATCATCTTTAAACATTTCTAAAGCTTCTTCTTTAGAAATTTCACGACGAACAATTCTTTTACCATCTTTACAGATTTTTTTCATTTCTTTTTCAATTTTAGCGATTGCTTCATCACTAACAACTTCATCACCTAAATCGACATCATAATAGAATCCTTCAGCTACAACAGGACCTACCCAAAATTTAGCTTGAGGATAAAGATGTTTGATTGCTTGTGCCATAACATGGGCACAAGAGTGATTTAATGTATTTAATTGTTCATTTTCTTTAAAATCTACCATTTTCCTTCTCCTTTACATAAAAAACTCTCATCCAAAGGACGAGAGTTTCGTGGTACCACCTTAATTTGCTTTTCAGCCTCAAAACTTTAACGCAGTTAACGACAATCTTTTTCAAGTGTAGCTATTAGGGAGTATCTTATAAACATTCTCAAGGTTTTCACCAACCACCTTTTCTCTAAATCAAATCATTTATAAAACATATCCTAAATCATTGCTTTTTTATTTACGTTTTTATTCTAATACAATATTTTACATTGTCAACTGATTATTGGTTTTCATTTCTTTTATTTGCATACATTTTTTCTTAAAAGCTAAATAAACAAGTTTTGAAGGAAGGGGTTCATACAATGTGAGCGTATCACATTTAACACAATATAATCCTTCAATCCCATTAACACATATATTTTCTACCCATTCATCCGTTGCTTTACAAATACTACAGTTTTTTAATTGTTTATCATCAATAATTTGTACTCTCATTTCCATCACCAACAATTAGTATAAGCACTCACGCATAAAAATGATGTCGAATTTTATTTTCCAACTAATTTTTTTAAATCTTTTACTTCTTGTGGTTTTAAACGACGATATTCTCCAGGACGTAATCCTTTTAAATTGACACAACCAACAGAAATACGATGTAATCTTTTTACTGGATGTCCCACACTTTCAAACATTTTTTTTACTTGTCTGTTTTTTCCTTCATAAAGTTTAATTTTTAAAACAGTTGTTTTATGTTCCATATCTTTATAAGTGACTTTGATTTTACAAGGCATTGTTTTTTTACCTTCTAAATAAACACCTTTTTCTAAATGATGTAAATCTTCACCTTTAATAAGACCTTTAATTGTTACTTCATAGATTTTTTCTAAGTGGCTTCTTGGATGCATGATCATATTTGCAAAATCACCATCATTAGACATAATTAAAGCACCTGTTGTATCGAAATCTAAACGTCCAACAGGATAAATTCTTTCTTCAACTTCTTCAAAGTAATCAATTACTTTTGGTCTATCGAACTCATCATCTAATGTACAAACACATCCTTGTGGTTTGTAAAAAAGATAATAAACATTTATTTTCACCAACAATAGCTTCTCCATCAATTAAAACAACATCTCCAGATTTAACTTTAGTTCCAAGTTCAGTTACAACTTGACCATTAACAGAAACTCTACCTTCTCTAATTAAATCTTCTGCTTTTCTTCTTGATGTATAACCACTTGAAGCAATATATTTTTGTAATCTTTCCATTTATTTCACCTACTTTGTCAAAAGTTATTATACCTAATTTTTATATCTTTGCAATCTGTTTTTATTTTTTTAAAAAATACCTTTTAAACATACTTTTTTTCTTTCCTAAATACTTAATAATTGTTATACTAACTTTTGGTGAAATAAAAAAATGAACGAACAATTATTAATAAAAAATATTGCTGAAATCGGTAAATTATTACTTAAAAATGGTGCTGAAATTTACCGTGTAGAAGAAAGTCTAGAACGTATGTGTCAAAGCTATGGCTTTCAAGATATAGGTGTTTTTGCTCTTCCTACTTATTTTACAATGAGTGTTACTTTTCAAGATGGAACAAGTACTTCTCTTACTAAAAGAACTTTACAAAATCGTACAAACCTTGATGCTGTTTGTGCTTTAAATGATCTTGTTAGAAAAATCTGTAATGAAACACCTACTAATGATTTTATTGAACAACAAATACAGGCTATCAATTCCTTACACCCTATCATGCCACTTGTTCTTTTAGGGTATGGTTTAGGGGCTGGAGGTTATGCTAATTTTTTTTGGAGGTGGACTTCATGAAGGAATTATTGCTGGAATCATAGGTTTTTTAATGTAATTTTTTTATATGGATCAATGAGATTTTAGGAATTAATTCATTAATGCGTACAACACTAACAAGTATGTTTTTAACTATCTTAGCGATTTTGTTTTATCATTTTCATTTGATTTATAATCTAGATGCGACAATTATTGGTTGTTTAATGATTTTAACTCCTGGAATTGCAATTACCAATAGTTTAAGAGACATTATTGATGGTAATTATGTATCAGGACAAGCACGTCTTGTTGAAGCTTTTTTTATTGCAACAGCAATTGCTTTAGGAGTTGGATTGATACGTATTTTATTGAAAGGATTGATTTAATGGAACAAGTAATTCAATGTTTAAGTGCTTTCTTAGGGTGTTTAGGATTTGCTTTTGTTTTTAGAGTACATCGTCATCTGCCTTATGCACTTTTAGCTTCTCTTGGTGGGATGCTAGGATGGATCGTTTATTTACTGGTGATACCCTATCTAAGTAATATTATGTCAAATTTATGTGCGATGATCGTTGTAGCTTTATTTAGTGAAATTATGGCAAGAATATGTAAAGCACCAGCTACTATTTTTATTGTTGTTGGTTGTTTCCCTATTGTCCCTGGGAAAGGAATTTATCAAACAATGCTTTATTTGATTTCACATGATCAAGATTTATTTCTTGATTCTCTTTTTCAAACAGTAGGAACAGCTCTAGCACTTGCAACTGCAATTTTAATTGTTTCAACTTTCTTTAAAGTTATTAAAACCATTAAACAAAAGGACTATCATTTATGAAAATATTAGGAATCATTGTTGAATATAACCCTTTTCATACCGGACATCTTTATCACTTACAAAAAGCAAAAGAAATGGTAAAGCCCGATTTAACAATTGCTATTATGTCTGGTAATTATGTTCAACGAGGAGAAGTCGCAATTATTGATAAATTTAAAAGAAGTGAACTTGCTATTAAATACGGTGTTGATTTAGTTATCGAACTCCCTTTTGCATATGTTTGTCAAAGTGCCGATTATTTTTGTAAAGGAGCGATTGATTTACTTTATCATATAGGAATTACTGATCTTGTTTTTGGTAGTGAATGTGGTGACATCGATACTTTTAAAGAAATTGCCTATGCTATTAAAAATCATCCTAATGAATATGATCAATATGTCAAAAATGCAATGAAACAAGGCTTACGTTATCCTGATGCTTGTAATCAAGCTTTAAGTTTGTTATTAAATAAAAGTATTCAAACCCCTAATGATTTATTAGGTTTAGGCTATGTAAAAGAAGTCATTGAAAATGATTATCCTATTACTTTACATTGTATTAAAAGATCCAATGATTATCATGATACTACACTTACAAAAATTGCTTCTGCTACAGCATTTACGTAAAGCTTTAAAAGAAAAACAAGATGTTCATGATTACCTATTAGATATGTCTTATTATGATTCGCTTTATCATCAAAATGATTTCTTTGATTATTTGAAATATCAAATTATCATTCAAAGCCCTACACAATTAAAAAAGATCCATCTTGTTGATGAAGGCATAGAGAACTTATTAAAGAAAGTTATCTTTGATACTAATAGTATTAATGAATGTAAACTTGTAATTCTGCATACAAGTAACGTATACAAAAACTAGAATCCAAAGAATGTTATTACACATTTTAATGAATAATACAAAGGATGAAATCAAAAACTGTTTTCCTATTGATTATATTCATGTTTTAAAAATGAATCAAAAAGGACAAAAGTATTTAAAAACAATCAAAAAAAACATGTTCTTATCATATAATTACAAATCTTTCATCTTATAAACATCCTGCTTTAGATTTAGAAATTAAATCATCAAAATTATTATCTTTAATAGATCATCAAATGATCAAAAAAGAATTTCAAAATATTCCTGTTATCGAACTATCTAAAAGATAGTTCTTTTTTATATTGAAATATGTGCTTAAATTAAGATAGTAGCTAAATGAAAGATTTGAATTATGATCATTCTTTTATACTATTCTTTAAAAGAAAAAACATAAAAGCTTAGAAATTAAAGATTTTAAAACTTAAAAAATATTTTAGGAAGTAATTATATTCAAAAAAAACCATGATTTACCAATACAATCAACACCTCATTTTATTAATGAAAGAACAGTCAATCAACTATTAAAAAAATCATATCATTTACCAATAATCATCTTATACAAAAATAAAAAATGTCTTGTTAATCCCTTTATTTTAAACCAAGAACTCTATGGAATGTGCCATATTATCGTCATTCCTACAAATAAAGAAATTAATTATGTACAAATCAATTATCCAAACAATGAAAAAGAAAAACTCTTTTATGAAAAAAAATTTATTCAAACACTCATTCAACATATTCGTTATTATATGTTACAAGAAAATGAATTTTATTCTTTTTCAGAACTTCAACAATTTGAACAAAAATAGGAGCGCAATTTCCTTCCTATAAGCGAAGCGTAGGGAGGGGGCTAGCTCCTTTTATAGTTTTTATAAGAGATTTTGTTTTAGACGTGCAGCTGTGATATATTATAAGTATAAAAGACGCTCAGTCGTACTTGATTTTAGAAAGGATATTGCTATGGAACTTGATACTAATAATCATTCAGTGTTCATGCTTAATTATCATTTAATTATGTGTGTCAAATACAGGAATAATGTTATTGATGATGCTATCTCATTACGGCTTAAAGAGATATTTAAAAACATATGCCTTAATTATAATATTTCGTTGGAAGAATGGAATCACGATAAAGACCATGTTCATGTACTGTTCAGAGGACAGCCTAATAGTGAGATTTCTAAATTTATCAATGCTTATAAATCAGCAAGCAGTAGACTTATAAAAAAAGAATATCCAGAAATCAAGAAACATTTATGGAAGGATATGTTCTGGTCACAAAGCTATTGTTTGATATCTACAGGTGGGGTGACCGTAGATATCATTAAGGAATATATTCAAACGCAAGGAAGGTAAAATATATGTCAAAAGCAAACAAAAGTAACAAGGCAATTAAATATAGACTCTATCCAAACAATGAACAAAAAGTCAATGTTTGCAAAAACTTTTGGTTGCTGTCGTTTTGTCTATAACCAATTACTCGCCCTGCAAAAACAAAGATACAAAGATGGAGAATCCCATCTTTCTAAGCTTAAATCAAATGAGTTCGCTACTCGTACATTAAAAAAGATTATGATTTTCTCAAAGAAATAGATAAATTTGCTGTTTCAAATGCCGTTTTTCATTTAGCAGACGCCTATGACAGATTTTTAAAAAACAAAATCATTTTCCTAAATTCAAAAGCAAAAGAAAATCTAAAAAGTCGTATACAACAAATTTTACAAACAACAATATTCTTATTGGTAAAAATGTCATAAAGCTTCCTAAAGTTGGAATGGTCAAAGCTGTTATTCATAGGTTGCCTAAAGATGATTGGAAGCTTAAATCTGTTACTGTCTCTCAAGATAGTGTCGGTAACTATTTTGCTTCCGTTCTTTTTGAATATGAACAGGAAGACATTCCATCTGTTTCCAAATCAAGTACAAATGCTATTGGACTTGACTATAAATCTGATGGACTTTATATGGACAGTAATGGGAATAAAGCAGGAGTTCATAAATACTATCGAGAAAGTCATAAGAAGCTTGCTAAAGAGCAAAGAAGACTTTCACGAAAAGCAGGTTCTAAAAAGAATGAAACAAAATCAAGCAACTATTTTAAATAAATGAGAAAAGTAAACAGAATCTATAGAAAAATAGCGAATCAACGTCTCGACAGTCTTCATAAGAAATCTACTGAGATAGCCAATCAGTATGATATCGTATGTGTCGAAGACTTAGATATGAAAGCTATTGGAAATAAAGGTTTTGGCAATGGAAAAGCGACCTTTGACAACGGTTATGGAATGTTTCTTAATATGCTTGAGTACAAGCTTAAAGAAAGAGGTAAATATTTTGTAAAAGTTGACAAGTGGTACCCTTCTAGCCAAATCTGTCATTGCTGTGGAAGTGTAAAAAAACTCGACCTAAAAGACCGAGTTTATACATGTGATTGTGGTTATACTGGAGACAGAGACCATAATGCAGCAATCAACATACTTACAGAAGGATTGAGAATTCTTCAGTCCTTATAGATAAATTATAAAAGTAGGCTTGGGACGAGCCAAACTTATACGCTTGTGGACACTGTGTAAGACCTATAATGTATTGTCATTAGAGGCTGTAGTGGTTGAAGCAAGAAGCTCCGACTTCTAAACGAAGTGTAAGTCGGAGTAGTTCACGACTAGAGATTCTAAGGAATCTCTTTTTTCTTTATATAAGTGACAGATAAGCGATAAAGTTGTATGATAATCACGGTGATGAAATGAATAGAGAAAAGACAAAACAAATTGTAACAGGAGCATTTATGGCAGCTCTTTTTGGAGTGTTATCAGTTGTAAATGTTTATACAGGGACGATGTTTGATATTATTTTTATTTATCTAATGACAGTTGCCTTAGCTTATTATACGTTTAAGTTTAATGAAAAGATGGCTGTTCTTGTCTTGTTTACAAGTACGTTTATTTTATTTTTAACAGGTGAACTATTTTTTACTTTGTATTCTTTTTTTACTTTACCATTAGGTATTTTATATATTTATTGTATAAAAAAGAAGATTGATGGTAAATGGATTTTAAGAGTTTATAGTATGTTGAAGAATTATATTGTTTTATTTTTATTAAATTCTTTATTAGGTTTAAATACTTTTACAGATGCAAAAGATATTTATTATAGTATTGTTGGTCTTTTTCCTTTTTTAGAAAGTGATTTTTTAAAGAATGGAATGTTTATTATTTATGGATCGTTTTATCATTTTCAGAAGTTTATATTATTAAAGTTTACACGAATCTATTTATCCTTCGAATGAATAAAAATAAGATGATGAAATAAATGAATTCATGTATAATATAAGGTAATAAAGAGGAGGGTATTTCATGATTAAGAAGCTTATGCAACTTAGAAATACAATAAGTTGCTTTATTAGGTATAGAATTTGTATTAGTTTTATTAACTTATATGTTTTTACTAAAATTCGTGTTACTTTAGCTTTAATGATTTATATTTTAATAAAAATGTTGTTTGTATCATTGTTCTCTATTATCTCCATAATATGTTTAGTGAAACAACTTATAGTGTTAAAGAAGCATTAAATAATGAATCAAAGAATGCTTTGATTTTTGGTGGAATAGGGCTTATTAAATATGATGAAAATAGAAATGTTGTTTGGGTCAGTGATTTATTACATGAACTTGGTATTCGTATCGTAGGGAAGAAATTACTTGAATGGCAACCTTTACTCGCAATACATTTTTTGAAGATGAAGATGTTAGAACAATAGATATTAATTCTAGAAAATATGAAGTTTATAATTCTAGAAATAATCGTTTATTATTTTTAAAAGATGTAACAGATTTAACAACGATTGAAAAGGAATATAATGATCAACAATTATGTGTTGCCTATTTAACAATTGATAATTATGATGATTCTATTGAATATGCAGATGAACAAAAATCAGTCATGATTGAAACAACTTCAAGACAAATGATTTTTGATTGGGCCAAAGATAATGGAATTATCTTAAAAAGATATAAAGAAGATGGTTATTTAGCTGTTTTTAATGAAAGGATTTATCGTAAACAAGTAGAAGTTCGTTTTTGTATTTTAGATGAATTTAAACAAAAGATGGAATCAATTGGTGCCGTGATGTCTTTATCAATGGGAATAGGAAGAGGATCTAAAGTTTTACGTGAATTAGATGAACTTGCTTTTAGTGCTATTTCTTTATCGTATTCACGTGGTGGAGATCAAGTGGCAGTAAAAACATTAGATGAAGAAATTCGATATTTTGGTGGAAATAGTGAAAATAGTGAAAAAGCGAACCGTGTTAGAGCACGTGTTATTTCACAAACACTAGCAAGTATAGTAAAACAAAGCCAAAATATCCTTATTATGGGACATAAACAATCTGATTTAGATTCTTTTGGAGCAAGTTTAGCGGTTGCTAAATTTGCTAAAGCATTTGAAAAGGATGCTTATGTGATTGTTGATGAAAATTCTTTAGAAGAAAAAACAGGAAATATTGCACGTCGTTTAATGGCAGAGGATTTATATAAAGGAAAAATTATTTCTCCTGCAAAAGCCATTGATTTAATTGATGAAGATACATTACTTATTTGTGTTGATAATCATAAGCCAGCATTGGCTATTAGTGAAGAACTTTTGGATAAGGCTGAAAAGATAGTCGTGATTGATCATCATCGTCGAGGGGAAGACTTTGTTGATTCACCAATTTTAACTTATTTGGAACCAGCTGCTTCTTCAACTGTAGAATTAGTGGTTGAATTATTTGAGTATCAAAGAGTTGAAATTGAAGTTTTACCAACAGAAGCAACTGTTATGTATGCGGGAATGTTGGTGGATACAAACTATTTTAGAAATCATGTTGGATCACGTACTTTTCAAATTGCTTCAAAGCTTAAAGAAAAACAAGCGAATGTTTCTAGAGCTTATGAGTTCTTGCAAGATGATTACAAAACGACACAAGAAAAAATGTCTATTTCAGCTAATGCATATCGTTTTGGAAATGATATACTAATAGCATATGGAAATGAAGAAGAAATTTATACAAGACCTCTACTAGCGAAAGTTGGTAATGAGTTATTAAATATTGCTGAAATTAAAGCAGTATTTGTTGCAGGACGCGTAGATAAGGATAAGATTGCTATTTCTGCTCGTTCTAAGGCAGAGGTTAATGTACAATTGATTATGGAAAAACTTGGAGGTGGTGGTCATTTTTCAATGGCTGCTTGTCAGGTTGAAGAAAAAACTGTTAAGGAAACGATCGATAAGTTAGAAGAAGCTATTGATCAATATTTGGATGAAAGAGGGTAAAAAAGATGAAAGTAGTTTTATTAGAAGATGTTAGAAAAGTAGGTAAAAAAGGGGATGTTGTCAATGTATCTGATGGATATGGACAAAACTTCTTAATTAAAAATAAATTAGCTGTTAAGGAAACAGCAGGTGCTAAAAAGATTTTAGAACAACAAAAAGAAGAAGCAAGATTACAAGATATTGAAAACAAGAAAAATGCGGAAGCACTAAAAGAAAAAATTGAAGGTATTACATTAGAATTTGTTTTAAAATCTGGTAAAGATGGTAAAACATTTGGAAGTGTTTCAACAAAACATATCGTTGAACAATTAAGAGAAAAATATGATATTAGAGTCGATAAAAGAAAATTTATCAATGCACATCCAATTGGAGCATTAGGATATTCAAACTTAAAAGTTGAACTATACAAAGGAGTTATCGCTACTATTAGAGTTCACTTATCTGAAAAATAGGAGGGAGATTTATGCCAAGAGTTTTCCCACATGATTTAGAGGCAGAACGTTCTTTACTGGGATCTATGCTTATATCAAAAGAAGCTTGCCAAGATATTTTGAATAAGTGTGAAGATAGAGATTTTTATGAAGAATCACATAAAGTATTATTCAATGCAATGAGTGAACTTTCGAGACAAAATATACCTGTTGATGTTACAACGATTACTTCTTATCTATTAGATCATAGCCAATTAGATAAAGTAGGTGGAGTAGAATACTTAAGACAATTAAGTGATTCAGTTCCAACTTTAGCTCATAGTGAATATTATTTAAAGATTATTCATAATAAATCGATTTTAAGAAAAATCATCAATGAAACAACAAAAATAGCTGAAAATGCTTTTGGAGATATTGAAGATATTGATGGCTTTATTGATGAAAGTGAAAAAACAATGTTGGCCATTACGAGAGATCGTAATGCCGGAGAATTCGTCGATGTAAAAAAAGTTATTAGAGAAGTAACGGATCGTTTAAATAAATTACAAAGTATTGATGGTAATATTTCAGGTATTCGTACAAATTTTAGAGATTTGGATAAAATAACATCAGGACTTCAAAAAGGAGACTTGATTATTTTAGCGGCACGTCCAGCAATGGGGAAAACAGCTTTTGCCTTAAATATTGCTCATAATGTTGCTTTTAAATCAGAAGATCCAGTAGCTATTTTTTCATTAGAAATGCCTGCGAGTCAATTAGTACAAAGAATTATTTGTTCCATGGGTGGAATTGAAGGTTCTACCATGAGAACAGGTGAAATATTGAAAACAAATGCAAATAAATACTATGCGGCAGCTGAAAGAGTCAGTAAATGTAATTTATACATAGATGATACGCCAGGAGTTAAAATCAATGAAATTGTCGCTAAATGTCGAAAATTAAAACAAGAACATGGTTTAAAATTAATTGTTATCGATTATCTTCAATTAATTACTGGAAGTTCCAATAATCGAGAATCAAGACAACAAGAAGTCTCAGATATTTCAAGACAATTAAAAATGTTGGCCAGAGAATTAGATGTTCCTGTTATTGCTTTATCACAGTTATCACGTTCAGTTGAACAAAGACCAAATAAACGTCCAATGATGTCTGACTTGCGTGAATCAGGAGCCATCGAACAAGATGCTGATATCGTTACCTTTATTTATCGAGAAGGATATTATAAAGCTAGTGAAGGTAAAGAAGAGGAAGATAATGGTTTAACAGAAATTATTATCGCTAAGCACAGAAATGGAGCAACAGGTGAAGTTAACCTTGCTTTTGAAAAGAATTTTAGTAGATTTACAGACTTAGCACCTATTGGTCCTGATGGAAGTAGTGCGGGTGTAAGAGATGTAAGAGGTTAGGAGAAGAAAGAATGTATCACCAATATCGAGAAGGATATATAGAAGTTATATGTGGATGTATGTTTGCTGGTAAAACAGAAGAACTTATTCGTAGAATTAATGTTTTATCTTATGCTAAACAAAAAATATTAGTATTTAAACCAAAAATAGATGATCGTTATTCAGAAATAGAAATTGCTTCACATTCAGGTAGAAAAGTACCATGTTATGCAATTGATGATCCTGAAGAAATCTTAGATAAAGTAACAGATGATGTTCAAGTTGTTGCTATTGATGAAGTGCAATTCTTTGATGAAAAAATTGTTGATGTATGTGAATATCTTGCAGATAAAGGAGTTCGTGTCATGGTTGCAGGTTTAGATAAAGACTTTAGAGGTGAAGCATTTGGTGTAATGCCTGAACTTCTTACAAAAGGAGAATTTGTGACAAAGCTTACAGCTGTTTGTGCTAAATGCGGCTCACCGGCTACACGTACACAAAGACTTGTAGATGGCAAACCAGCATCTTTTGATGATCCTGTTGTTTTAGTAGGAGCAGTGGATCATTATGAACCAAGATGCAGACATTGTCATGAAGTTGTCAACAAACCTATAAAAATTAAAAGAAGAACTAAAAGTTCACAATAAATTAACATAGATTCATTATTATAAGGGTGTAAAAGAAAACCTCCCCTTAATATAAACAAAGAAAAGGCACATGTTGAGATAACATGTGTTCTTTTTTTGTTGCTATATATCGTTTAACGATATATAATAAAAGTGAAGAAAGTATCGTTAAACGATATAGGAGATGAAATAAATGCCAAAAAGAGAAATGGAAGTACTGACTCCACAAATGTATTATGTCTTACTTGTTTTACATCAACCGATGCATGGTTATGAAATTATGAATAAGATTACTGAAATTACGCATGGAGAAGTTACTGTAGGAGCAGGTTCCTTATATACTTTATTACCAAAGTTTGAAAAAGAATGTTATATCAAATTAGTGAAAGTAGAAAATAATAAAAAAATCTATCAAATTACAAATCTAGGAAAAAAGAAATTACAAAAAGAAAAGGAAAGGATGCTTAAACAAATTTCATTATTAGATCAAATAGGAGGATAAAGATATGAAATACAAAGATGTCTTAAGAAATAGTTTGTATTTAGATGAAGAGTTACAAGAATATTTTAATAAGATGTCTAAAAAAGGTTGGCGTTTAGATTTTGTTGGTTATTATTATCGATTTATAAAAGATGAACATGTTTATAAGTATCAAATAGATTACACCCCTATATCTAGTGAATATCAAGATATTTTAAAGGAAATGGGGTATCACGAAGTAAGAAATTCATTTGATGATTTTAGAGTTTTAGAAAATGAAAATGTTGATGCACCTGATTTAAATACAGAATTTGTTTTTGATAAAAATAATAAAACAGTAGCTCTTCGTCATGAGATGACAACACCAATTGCGCGTGTAGCAGCTAGTAGAATGAGTGATGATATTCTTCCATATAAACTTTCTTATATTAGTAATGTATATCGTTATGAACAGACACAAGAAGGTCGTCAATGTGAATTTTATCAAGCTGGCGTAGAATTGATGGGGGTAGCTGAAGCCTTAGGTGATGCTGAGGTAATTGCTTTAGCTGTGGATAGTTTACAAAAAGTTGGCTTGAAAAATTTTGAGGTATGTATAGGTCAAGTTGATTTTATCAATGGTATCATGCAACAGATGGGATTATCTCAAGAAAAACAATTACAAATTAGACAAGCTTTAGAACAGAGAAATTTAGTGGATTTAACTAATGCTGTAGAAGATACAAAATTGCCTAAACAAGCAAAAGAAGCATTAAAATCTATTCCAATGTTACAGGGAAAAGAAGAAGTTTTAGAGATTGCAAATAATTTGGCATTGAATGAGCAAAGTAGAAAAGCTTTAGATAATCTACATGATATTTACACTTTATTGAAAGCATATAATTTAGCAGATTTTGTAAAATTCGATTTAGGTGTTATTCGTGATTTTGATTATTATACAGGTATGATTTTTGAAGTATATGCACCAATGATAGGTTATCCAATTTGCGGTGGTGGTAGATATGACAAAATGTTATCTGATTTTGGCACAGATTGCCCTGCTACAGGTTTTGCCATGGGTATAGAAAGATTGATGTTGGCTTTAGATAAACAAAATAATATTGATGAATTTGCGAGTGATGAAAATCAAAAGGATATATATGTTGCCTATACAAGTGATAAATTAAATGATGCTATTGCTTTAGTAAATGAATTGCGTGCTGAAGGAAAAGTTGTGGAATTAGCTTTAACAAATCAAACTAAGGCGCAAGCACAGCTTTATATCAAAAATAAATTATTTAAGGAATTAATTTATTTAGAATAATGATTAAGCGTATAAGACAATTTTGGCGAGCTATTAAAGCTAAATTGACAGTAGAAGACAAAGTATTTATTGATAAATATTTAAATGATGAAGAAACAAAAATTATTTTTTGCCATGCAAGTCTATGACCAACGTCATGTATTGAATGTGGCACATACAGCAAAAAAAAATTATAGAGCAAAATCAATATGAAAATATAGATTATAATTTATTGATAAGAGCTTGTTTACTTCATGATGTAGGTAGAACAGCTAAAGATATTTGTTTAATGGATAAAGTAACAAGTGTACTTTTAGGAAAATTTTTACCACAAAAAGTAAACAATGGGCTAATAGGGCTGAAAGCTAAAATTAAATAAATCAAAGAGTTTTTGGCAAAAAGAAGATATGCTTTGTATATTTATTACAATCATGCACAACTTGGTGCTGAAAAAATTAAATGAATTAGGTCTTAATGATATTGCTGAAATAATAAGATATCATCATGAAAAAGTTGACTGTAAAGCTTGTGGTGAGCTACAGATACTTTGTTTAGCGGATAGTTTAAATTGATAAAAAGAGGTTAGATTTTATGATAAAAGACGATATGCAATATTTAACGATAGCATTACCAAAAGGCAAATTATTTTATTTAGCTAAAGATTTATTTGCTAAAGTTGGTTTTGTAGCTGACAATTTAGAAGAAAAATCAAGAAAATTAGTCATAACTAATGAAGAATTAAAATTGAAATTTATCATAGCTAAAACGGCTGATGTGCCTACATATGTAGAACATGGAGCAGCAGATATAGGTGTTATTGGTAAAGATGTGTTGATGGAAGCTCAAAAAGATGTTTATGAATTATTGGATTTAGGTTTTGGCAGATGTCATTTGATGATGGCTGTGCCAAAAGATAAAAAAAGAGCAAAATTGACAGATTATACACATACACGTGTAGCAACTAAATTCCCTAATGTAGCAAAACAGTTCTTCACAAGTAAAGGTATGCAGATGGAATATATAAAAATGAATGGTTCTATCGAATTAGGGCCAATCGTAGGTTTATCTGAAAGTATCGTCGATATAGTGGAAACAGGAACTACGCTTCGTGAAAATAATTTAGAAGAAATAGCATTTATCGCTGAAGCTAGTGCTAGATTGATTGCCAATCGTGCAAGTTTTAAATTAAAATTTTGACCGCATCAGTAAATTAGTAAAAGCTTTGGAAATGGAATTGGAAGGGGCTAATGAATAAATGGAAGTTTTAAAAGTAAAAGAATTAGGCTTAGAAGCAATACAAAAAAAAGTTAGATAAAGCCGCTTTCGATGAAGTGGAATTAAATCCTCGCATTCGTGAAAAAATAAAGAATTATACGGTGAAGATTGTCTGCTAATCAGATTGTAGAACGCATTGTAAATGAAGTTCGTTATAATGGTGATGAAGCTGTAATCAAATATACAAATTATTAGATGGAGCAGATTTCACTCCTAGTCAATTTTTAGTAACACAAGAAGAATATGCTCAAGCATATGAAGTAGCTGATGAAGATATCGTAAATTCTTTGCGTAAAGCTATCGAAAATGTGCGTAGATATCACCAAGAACAAAAACCAAATTCATGGATTACATATAGAAATCATGGCTCTATATTAGGGCAATCTGTAATACCATTAGATAGAGTAGGCGTTTATGTTCCAGGTGGAACAGCAGCTTACCCTTTCTTCTGTAGTGATGAATGTAATGCCAGCAAAAGTGGCAGGTGTTAAAGAAATCATCATGATGGCACCACCATCTCGTGATGGAAAATTAAATCCATATGTATTGATAGCTGCTAAAGAAGCAGGTGTTGATGCCATTTATAAAGTAGGTGGAGCTCAAGCTATAGCTGCTATGGCTTTTGGAACAGAAACTATTCCGAAAGTGGATAAAATCACAGGCCCTGGTAATATTTTCGTAACTCTTGCCAAAAAATGCAGTATATGGACATTGTGATATTGATATGCTAGCAGGTCCAAGTGAAATTTTGATTGTAGCAGATAAAACAGCAGACTTCAGTATATACAGCAGCAGATATGTTAAGTCAGGCAGAACATGATATGCTCGCTTCTAGTATTGTACTCACTGATGATGAAGCTTTAGCAGATAAAGTTTTGGCAGAAGTAGAAAAACAATTAGCTAAATTGCCTAGAAAAGAAATTGCCAAAGCATCTTTAGAAAGAAATGGTCGCATTATTTTGACTGAAAATCTCATGCAGGCAATGGAACTTGCGAACTACTCTGCACCAGAACATATGGAAATTTTGACTGAAAATCCATTTAGTTTACTTCCATATGTGCGTCATGCAGGCGCAGTATTTTTAGGTGCTTATTCTCCTGAACCACTTGGAGATTATTTTGCAGGGCCAAACCATGTACTTCCTACAGGTGGCACAGCACGTTATTATTCTGTATTGAATACAGAAACATTTATGAAACGTACAAGCATAATTTCATATACACAAAAAGCTTTGCAAGAGGTAAGTTCTGATATCGTTCGTTTAGCTGAAGCAGAAGGATTACAAGCTCATGCAAATGCAATAAAATTAAGAGGTGAAAAAATTGATTAAATTAAAATATAGAACTGGTTTAAAAGATATGCCTAGCTACGATGTAGTGGAGCGTGATTGGGATATAAAGGTAAATGCAAATGAGTCTAATATGAATTTGCCACCAATAATTGAAGATAGATTAATGGCACGATTAGCTTCTGTAGCTTTTAACCGTTATCCTAATGAACAAGTTGAATTATTAGCAGAACAAATTGCTGATAATTTTAGATTAGATAAAGAAAATATTTTAATCGCTAATGGTTCAAGTGAAATTTTGGAAAAATTATTCTTCGCTTTTGGCGGTAGAGGTAGAAAAATAGTATATCCACAACCATCTTTTTCCATGTATAAAATCTATGCCAAATTTAGCGCTTCCATTGGTGTACCTGTGGATTTAAATGATGATTATACGTTCAATGCAAGTGATTTTGTCAATGCTGTAAAAGAAAATAAAGCTTCTCTTGCTGTCATTTGTTCCCCAAATAATCCTACTGGTACAAAAATTCCTATGGCAGATATTGAATATGTAGCCAAAAATATTGATTGTGCTTTAGTCATTGATGAAGCATATGTAGAATTTGATGGCGAGTCTGCAATGAGATTTTTAAAAGATTATCCACATTTGATGATTGCAAGAACTTTCTCTAAAGCTTATGGTTTAGCTAGTGTGAGAGTAGGTTATTTGATTGCTGATAAAAAAAATCATTGAAATGGTAGGCAAAGCTTGTATGCCATATCATGTAAATGTATTATCTGCTATCACTGCTGATATAGTGTATCAAATGAGAGACGAATATATTCCACGCATTCAAATGACAGTGGCAGAAAGAAAACGCATGAGCGAACAGTTGAGCAAAATTGATGGAATAACAGTTTATCCATCTGCAACTAATTTCATCTTGATAAAATATGATAAAGCTGTAGCTTTAAATGAATATCTTGAAAATATCGGTATTGGTGTGCGTTCTTTTGGCAATGCTCCAAGACTTGAAAATTGCTTGCGTATTTCTATGGGAACTAGACCAGAAAATGATGCTGTGTATAAAGCTATAAAAGATTTTGTAGAAAGTCAAAATTAAAAGGATTGAATGGTATGGATTTAAATAAAAAACGCTGTGGTGCTATAAAACGCACTACAGCAGAAACAGCTATTGATATAAACTTAAATCTTGATGGCACAGGAAAATCAAATATTAAGACTAAAATAGGCTTTTTTGACCATATGTTGACTTTATTATCAGCACATAGCTTGATAGATATGGAGATTTTCTGTGATGGTGATATAGAAGTTGATGGTCATCATAGCGTAGAAGATTGTGGTATTGCCTTAGGGCAAGCTTTTAAAGAAGCAATTGGTGATAAACGTGGTATAAATCGCTATGGAACTTTTTATGTTCCTATGGATGAAGCGTTAGCTTTGGTGTCTTTAGATATAAGTGGTAGACCTTATTTAGTATGTGATATGGGTGAATTAGCTCCGATGATTGGCGATTTTGATACAGAACTTGTCGAAGAATTTATGCGAGCTTTTGCCTTTAATGCTGGAATTACATTGCATATAAAAGTGATGTATGGAAAAAATTCTCATCATAAAGTAGAAGGTGTATTTAAAGCTTTAGGTCATGCTTTAAGACAAGCTGTAGAATTCGATCAAAGAGCATTAGATAAAATTCCTTCAACAAAAGGAGTATTAGAATAAGATAAAAATTTTTAGTTAAAGGAGTTATTCTAATGATTGCAATTGTAGATTATGGTGTAGGCAATTTATTTAGTGTGGAGAAGGCATTTTTGAAGTTTTCTCCAGACGTAGTGCTTACAAGTGATGCCAAAGTAATAGAAAAAGCTGATAAGATTGTGCTTCCTGGTGTGGGGGCTTTTTAGTGATTGCATGAAAAAATTTTGAGCAATCAGGCTTAAAAAATTCTGTTTTAGAAGCTATTGAACAAGGAAAACCTGTAATGGGAATTTGTGTAGGTGAACAAATCATGTTTGAAGGCAGTGAGGAGTCACCAGAAGTAAAAGGCTTAGGAATTTTTAAAGGCATGGTAAAAAAAATAAATGCTCCTGGGCTAAAAAATTCCGCATATGGGTTGGAATTCTTTAGTTATTGATGAAAAAAATAATCAGAATGTGAATATTAATTTATTTGCAGGATTGAAAGAAGAACCATATGTTTATTTTGTACATAGCTATCAGGCTTGTCCAGAAGATAAATCCATAATTTTAGCTAAATCTAGTTATGGCGAGAATTGGTAGCTGCTGTGGGAAAAGATATGTAGTAGCGAACACAATTTCACCCTGAAAAAATCAGGGATGATATTGGTTTTAAAAATTATTAAAAATTTTGTAGAAAGGGTGAATGAAGATTGATTATTTTTCCAGCGATAGATATTAGAAATGGTAAATGATGTACGCCTTGTAAAAGGTGATTTTAATCAGGAAACTGTATTTTCTGAACGTCCAGAAATCATGGCAAAAAATGGGAAGATGAAGGCGGTCAGTACCTTCATTTAGTTGATTTAGATGGAGCTTTAAAGGGAAAATCACAAAATTTAGATGTTGTAGAAATGATATTAAAAACAGTGAATATCCCTGTAGAACTCGGTGGCGGTATTCGCACTATGGAAAATATAAAGCAAGTTTTAGATATGGGTGTTAGTCGTGTTATTTTAGGTTCTGTAGCTGTAAAAGATCCGCAATTAGTAAAAGATGCTTGCAAAAAATATGGCAGTGAACGCATTGTTGTAGGTATTGATGCTAAAGATGGCATTGTAGCCGTTGATGGCTGGGGTGTATCTGGTAATGTGGAAGCGAAAGAATTGGCTAAAAAAATGGCTGAAGCTGGTGTAAAACATATTATTTATACAGATATTTCTCGTGATGGCACTTTATCTGGTGTGAATGCAAAAGCGACAGCAGAACTTGCAAGTTATAGCGGGGTAAAAGTAGTAGCTTCTGGTGGAGTATCTTCTATTGAAGATATTAAAATTTTAAAAAGCTATGAACAAGATGGCATTGAAGGCGTAATCGTAGGTAAAGCTATTTATACAGATAATTTATCTTTACAAGAGGCTATAAAAATAGCTAAGGAGGGATAAATAATGTACACAAAAAGAATAATCCCTTGTCTTGATGTAAAAGCAGGACGAGTTGTTAAAGGAACAAATTTCGTTTCTTTGCGCGATGCAGGCGACCCTATAGAGCTTGCTTCCGTATATGATAAAGAAATGGCTGACGAACTTGTTTTTTTAGATATAACAGCTTCTAATGAACAACGTGATACTATTGTAAAAGTAGCAAATGATTGTGCAAGTCAAGTTTTCATTCCATTTACCATTGGTGGAGGAATTAGAACTGTAGAAGACATGCGCAAAATGCTCAAGGCTGGTGCAGATAAAGTATCTATGAATACAGCAGCGATAAAAGACCTTTCTATAATCAAAGAGGGAGCAGAAAAATTTGGCAATCAATGTATCGTGCTTGCTGTAGATGCTAAGCGAAATGGCGAAAATTCTTGGGAAGTTTATATAAATGGTGGTAGAACACCAACGGGAATAGATTGTTTAGAATGGGTGAAAAAAGCAGTTTCTTTGGGAGCCGGTGAAATCTTGCTCACAAGTATGGACGCTGATGGTACGAAAAATGGTTATGATATACCACTTACGCGTGCAGTTTCAGAAGCTGTAAATGTACCAGTAATTGCTTCAGGTGGAGCAGGAAAATTAGAACATTTTTACGAAGTATTAACAGAAGGAAAAGCTGATGCAGTACTTGCTGCTTCAGTATTCCATTATGGAGAATTTAGTATTCGCCAAGTAAAAGAATACTTAAAATCTCGTGGTGTGGAGGTTAGATTGTAATGATAGATATCGACAAAGTAAAATTTGATGAAAAAGGCTTGGTGCCAGCTGTAGTGCAAGAAGCTAATGGCAAAGTTTTAATGCTTGCATATATGAACAAAGAATCACTACAAAAAACTATAGAAACAGGATATACATGGTTTTATAGTCGTTCTCGTCAAGAACTTTGGAATAAAGGGGCAACTTCTGGCAATAAACAATCTGTCAGTGAAATTTATTATGATTGTGATGGCGATACTTTATTGGTAAAAGTTCATCAAACAGGTATGGCTTGTCATACTGGCACATATACTTGCTTTACTGACCGCAGATTATTCCCAGATAGCAAAGATTTAGTACCTATGGCTCAACCACAGGATAATACTTCTATTGCAAAAGTTTTAAATGATTTATATGCAACAATTAAAGACCGTCAAGTAAATCCAGTAGAAGGCTCATATACTAATTATTTATTTGAAAAAGGTCAAGATAAAATCTTGAAAAAAGTGGGCGAAGAATGTACTGAAACAATAATTGCTTCTAAAAATATGGATAAAGAAGAAATTCTTTATGAAATGAGCGATTTATGGTATCATTGTCTTGTTTTATTGGCATATCATAATATTACTCCAGATGATTTATTAGCTGAATTGATGAGCAGAAGAAATGGTGGAGAATATCATAGATTTGGCAAGAAAGAAATCAAAAAAAATAAATCTTAAAGAGGAGAATTGATGATGGGACAAGCTAGACTTGACTATATGAAAGATTCTGCATGGAAGCGTGGTACTGCAAAAAAATAGATAATTTGCCACCTTTTGAATTACCATATGCAAAAGATGCAGTATTGATTGACCTTGTAGATCCAGATGTATTACCAGATTCACAAGTAAACTTTTTGGAAATGATAGAAGTTCGTTCTACACTTCGTCAATATGATGATACAAAAGAATTATCTAATAAAGAATTATCATATCTTTTATGGTGTACTCAAGGCGTAAAAATGGTAATGCAGACAAAGACTATTAGAAATGTACCTTCTGCTGGCGGTAGAAATGCATTGGAAACATTTTTATATATTCGCCGTGTTGAAGGCATAAAACCAGGTTTATATCGCTTTTTACCATTAGAGCATAAATTATTATTAGTATCTGACGCAGAAGATATTGAAGAAAAAATCTGTAGCCAATTTTCTACAGTAGGTGTAGCAAATAATGCAGCTGTAGTATTTTTATGGACAGCTGTTTATGAAAGAATGGATTGCATGTTTGGCGAAAGAGCATATCGCTATATTTATTTAGATGCTGGACATGTTTGTCAAAACTTATATTTAGCAGCACAGACAATGCATATAAAAGTATGTGCATTAGGTGCTTTTGATGATGAAGTTTTAAATCAAAATCTCGGTTTTGATGGAGAAAATCAATTTGTTGTCTATGGTGCTGGTGTAGGAAAATAGAATAAATTGGAATAAAAGAACTCAATTAAGTGAGTGTATAAAAATATCCAGAAATATTCCTCACTTAATGAGATTTAGAGTTTCTATTTAATAAATGTCTCTATATGAAATAACAAAATAGAAAGCTGAGAACAGCAAAAATATTTAGAATTTTTATTT